>JACCDW010918973.1_pt1 | contig 114232 bp, 135 predicted proteins | sample 7449781 | NCBI WGS metagenome assembly JACCDW01 (sample SAMN15323449, study PRJNA562643) | freshwater metagenome | isolation source: river surface water | place: USA:Blue River Watershed | collected 2017-08-18 | reverse complement strand
GGATATTCAACAGAATATTCTACTACAATAGGAAAAGATGGAGAATACTATTTAGTTCCTGGTTTTAAACATGGAAAACTTCTTTCTGATCCAGAAAAAGAATTTCACAATACAGGAGAATTATTAGGTGGTCCATTTAAAACAATTCAGTCTGCTGAAGACTTTGCTAATAGAAGACATAAATATGTAGAGCAAGGTAAACCTATTCCTTCTCCTATGAAGACATATGATGAGTTTCAAATGGGTGGTTCTATGCCAGGTGCTGTAGGATTCACATACGCACGTACAGCTGGAGCTGCTCCTAGTAATGGTAAGTATGCAAAGAAGACATTAGCTAGTGCTCAGGATGGAAAGGTATTATCTGGTTCAGATCCTGCAAAAAAGAAAATATATGGAGCTCCAGAAGAAGATAAAATAAATGATTGGTTTAAACAATATTATGGTTCTGACTTCTTTAAACAAAATTTAACTGATGCAAGTAAAGGTATAATAAATATTGACCCTAATGAAATTAGTAAAAATGCTATAAATGCCATAGACAACACTGAGGTTATATACCCTAAGACTGATGAGAGTATGACATATAGTTTTCCTAGTGGAGGCAAACAATATATAGTTATGGGAAATCCAAACGTTTATGGTAATCAACCAAGAAATGAAACCTATGCTCATGAAGTAGGTCATACTGCAGGGCTTGATTTATTGGCTAATCAGCCTAAAAATTTATTTTTCATGGATAACCATGCAATAGGTAAGAAAGAATATGCTGATCAGTTATATAAAGACTTACTTGCACCAATTGAGAACAGGTATCCAGATGGACCAAAATTTAAATCAGATGACGAAAAAAGAAAAAGTGTATTAAGACATTATGCTCAAGAAGAAGAAGACTTAGGTATGAGAGACCATGGTAAGGCTCAAACTGAACAAAGAGCTGACATAATGGCTTTAAGATATTTAGCAGCTAAGAAAGGAATTTGGGATGCTACTAAAAGTAAACCAGGATCATTCACTGCTGACATGTTAAATAAGTTGTATAAAACAAAAGAACTTAATACACCTGTTACAAGACAATCAACTATGGGTTTTGGTACAAGAACAGATGAAATAGATCCACAAGATATTAAACAAGGTAATTTAAAGAATGTAGCACCTCCTAAATCTCCAGGAGTTATTTTACCAGAACTTAGAAGAAAGTTTTCAGATAAAGATATTTTATATCTAATGAACAAGTTGGCTAAGAATGAAGGTGATATTCCTATGGATCAAGCTGAGAATGGTATGGAGATGAAATATTATCAAGATGGCTTGGACTTCAAACCTAAGACTATTAGTAAGAATGGTTCTGTAATTAAAGATGACAGAGGACAATGGGCTCATCCAGGTGAGATAACAGAGATAGGTTCTCCTGACATTACCATGCAGGGAGTAGACTATCCTGTTCTTGGCATATCTGATACAGGTGATACACAGATGATGTATCCTGATCAAGATTATAAGTTTGATGGTAACAAAGTTACAGAATATCCAATGGCTCAAGACGGCAAGAAGTTCTCAATGAAAGATGTTAAAAAGAATGCTATAAGTAAAAAATATCCTTCTGCTCAAGAAATGTCTGGAGAACTATTTCAGGATGTGGACAAATCATTAATACAAGGTGCTGATATTGCTACTGATTTAATGCAACTTGGAAACTTTATTCCACATCCTATAGGTCAGTCTATTGGAAAAGCTGGTAATATTATTGGAGGATGGCTTGATGCTTATCAAGCAGCTAATGCATTAGATGAAGGAAATTATGGAGATGCTGCAATAAATTTAGCTAGTGTGGCACTTCCTATGGCATTAGGTTCTAATACATTTAAAAGAAATAGTAAATACTTACAAAAAGGACAACCTCTTAATTTTTTAAAAGGAAAAAAAAGAGTTAACTATATAGAACCTTTTACAAATGTTAAAGGTATGACAAACAAAAGCCTAATGGCTAATCGTGCATTACTTGGAACTCTTGGTGCTGAGACAGTTTATGATTCTAAGAAAAATGGTGGCTCGTTAAACAAATATAAATAAATCATACAATAGTATATTATGAAAGATCAAATGTTAAAAATTGCTGGTGTTAAATCTGAAAAGGAATTCTATAAAAAATATCCTACAGAGGAAGCATTTATGGCTAAACATGGTAAGGCATTTAAAAAAGCTGCTATGGGTAAGTCTATGGTTAATGAGCAATTACACCAACTAACAGAGTGGGATAATCCAAGAGAAGCTGGACTTGGAGATTTAATAGGTAAGGTTACTAAAGGTCTTGGTGGTGAGGGAGGCTTTGGTGAACTATTAGGAAAAGTTGCTGGTGGTGGTGCTACTGGTGGTGGTGGATTTGATCTTATGAAAGGAATAGATTCTCTTAAAGGTAATGCTACTAATACTGCTGCTGGTGCAAATGCTGCAGGAGCTGCTGCTGGTGTTGCTGGTGCTGTCACTGGAGGTGCTAAAGGTGGTGGATTAGGAGATATGGTTGGAGGTATTCTTGGTAAAGGTGGTGGAAAAGGTGCTGATTTTGTAAAGAGTGGTGCTGGTAAAGTAGGCTTAGGTCTTTTAAATTCTGCTACAGATATTGTAAAAGGATTTGGTCAAATCAAAGAACAGAACAAAGCAATTGATAAAGCTAATCAAGCATCTCAACTTAGTGGACTTACTTCACAAGTAGCTGGTTTAAAACCAGAACAACAACAACGCAAGTATACAAGACCAGAAGATAATCTTGTACAACCTGGTCAATTAGGTAGTCCTACAGGTACAGGTACTAGTTATTTACAAGATGGTGGTGAAATTCAAAATACATATGCTCCTAATGATATATACACTGACTTAGGCTTTGAGCCATTAGGTGAAACATTGAAACAATATAGACATGGTGGGCACGTTCAATCTGCTGCATTTGGAGATTACTTCCAAGACTCAGGTCAAGCTTCTATTGGTAAAGGTGTAGGTTCTGCTATAGGTTCTATATTTGGTCCTGCAGGTAGTGCCGTTGGTGGATTATTAGGTACAGTAGCAGGTAATGTTTTTGGTGGTGTAGAAGATGCTGAAAAACTTAAAAAGTTTCAAGAACAAACTAAGACCAATGAGTTGCAAGCTACATTTGCAAATCAAGCAGCTGGACTAAATGCCCAAACACAATCATTTAGAAAGAATGGTGGTAACACTTCTCCATATGAGTGGGTGAGTCACACATGGCAACCTCAAGTAATTGCATCATTTGGTGAATACAAAGTTAAAGATTTGTTAAAGCCACCGCATGATGCTGACATGTTAAGAGCAGGTGGTCACTTAAAAGAATATACAGCTCCTAGTGCAGAAGCAATGTTTACAGGAAGACCAGAGTTAGAACCATTAACAATGGACAATGGTGGACGTATGACTTCTACAAATATGATGTTTGACACAGATAGATATCCTAGTGCTAATGATGGTATACAGATGGCAATGGGTGGAGATTTAAAAGTAGGAGACGGTGGTTATCTTGAAACTTTATCACATAACCCTAACTTACCAGGTGGTGAGATTGGTATGTTTAGAGGACAGTCTCATGATAATGGTGGTATTCAAACGCAATATGGTGATAATAATGTAGAGGTAGAAGGTGGTGAACCAGCTGTTAAATTACAAGATGGTGGCTCTTCTGACAATCTTGTTGTATTTGGTAACATGAAGATTAATAAAAACATAGCGGATCTTATGGGAGATCCAAAAGCAAAAGACATGAAGTTTAAAACATACATTGCTGATATTGCTAAAAATGATAAGAAGCAAAATAAAAGAATTCAAAAAGCTCTTGAGTTAATTGAAAACTCAGATGAGAACAGTGCTTTTGATCATTTGTCTTTAAATACAGGACAAGCTATGTTAGAAGGTGCTAAGGCATGGCAAAAAATTAATGCAGATAAAATTAAAGAAGCTGCTGTTGTTCAAGATGCCATTCATCAGACTGCTAGAGAGTTAGGAGTTAAGAGTGATAAATTAGCTGAAGGTAAAATGGAAAAAGAAACAGATTTAAGTATGATAGCACAAGATGGTAAAACATTACAAAGTTTTCTTAAAACTCCTCTTGCTCAAAGAAAACAAATAGCTAAAGATCTTGGATATACAGACTATTCAGGAAAGACCGCAGCTCAGCAACAAAAGCTTTATGATTTATTTAAAAAGAATAAAGGAACTGGTCCTTACAATGCACCAAAAGCAGTTAACTTAACTGACAGCAGGCAACCTAACTATGCTTGGACAACACAAGAAGCTCAAGTGCCTGTTAAGCCTGTTGGCGTAAAGGGTGGATATGATCAGTATGGTAGTTACTATGATGATAATGGTGAGTTTGTAGATCAATCAGGAACACTTCCAGGAATGTTCTCAGCAGATCAAATTGCAAGAGGCAAAAGTAGAGGTAGAGGTATAGATTGGAAAACTGCAGCAATGTCTGCTTTTTCTAACGTAGAACCTTTCTTAAGACCTACTAATGCTAATCAACCTTTACCTCCAGATCAATTATATCCTGAGTATTTTGCATTGGCTACTAATCAGTTAGAACCTGTACAGGCTCAAACATTCCAACCAATGTTAGATACTCCTTATGATATTTCTTTCCAAGATCAATTGAATGCTGTTGATTCTCAATCTAGAGCTGCTATTAGAGCTGCTGGTAATAATCCAGGTGCTCAAGCATCAATCATGGCACAAGCACTAGAAGCTAAGAATAGAGTGTTAGGTGAGCAGTTTAGAGTTAATCAAGCTAACAAAGCTAACACGTATGCTAAGAATAGAGATTTGTTGAACCAAGCTCAAATGCAAAATTTACAAATTCTTGATAATCAATACGTTAGACAGGCTCAAGCTAAATCAAATACTAAACAACAGGCACAAGCAGCATTAAGTTCTATAGCTGCTAAAACTGCACAACAAAGAGCTAGCAATAAGAAGTTGGCTATTATGGAAAACATGTATGGATTTAGATTTTCTCCTTCTGGTGTAGCATATAATATCAATGCTCCTCGTCAGTTTGATATGTCAGGTTCAGGTAAGTCTTCTTCTTATGGAGCATTAAATAATCTATTAGGTAAAAATAAAAGAGTTACAACTGATCCTACTACAGGAGAGGTTGTAGGAATTAGAACTTTAACTAAAGATGAAATGTCTGGAAGCGGTCCTTCTATGGCAGAGATAGATAGTGCTTTTGATAAAAATGGTGGAAAGACATCAAAAACTAAATCTAGAAACAGCTCAATTGTAAAAGCTTTAAAAAACCTCTAACTAATTAAGTTAGAGCAAATTAACAAAAAATGTTATCCTTCTTGGTAGATTCAAAATTTTAAATTACATTTGCTAACTTTATTCCTATGGCATCTTTTACTGACAAAATATCACAATTTAATCCTTATATCCAGGAACTCCCAGTGGAGGCCATGGTGCAAGTTGGCATGGCCAAACAAGCACAATATGAGCAAGGAGTTCAAAAGATCCAAAATTACGTTGATAGAATTGCTGGCTTAGACGTTACAGATAAACACAAACCTTATCTTCAGTCAAAGCTAAATGAATTAGGTAGTAAACTTAAGACAGTAGCTGCTGGTGATTTTTCTAATCAACAATTAGTTAATTCTGTATCAGGAATGGTAGGTCAAGTTTCTAAAGATTCTATTATTCAAAACGGTGTATATTCTGCACAGTTAATTAAAAAAGGATATGGTGATATTGAAAATGCTAAAAAGACAGGTAAATATTCTGAGAGTAATGGTGATGACTATGCCACTTCTGTAAATGACTGGATGAATAATCCTGATTTAAAATCTCCATTTAGAGGAAGTTATACTCCATATAAAGATGTTAGTAAGAAGGTATTAGATGTTATTGGTAAATTACATCCTAAGGCTAGTAGTCAAGATATTGCATATGCTTATAAAACAAACAAGGATGGTACTGTTAACATTACAGGTATTCTTGATGCAATGGAAAGAAGAGGTATAAAGACTGTTGATGAAGGACAAATACGTACAGCACTTTCTTCTGTATTAGATGCTAGTGATTATAATCAATTAGCAATTGATGGTAGATATAATCTAAAAGGAGTTGATGAGATTCAGTTATCAAAAATGGCTACTAGAGAATATGATAAGACTAGAAATTTCTATAAAAGTCAATTAGATGCTCAAAAGGCAAAGTTACTGTTAACTACTGATCCAAATCAACAGCAAACAATAAATGATAATATTTCTTTTTATGAAGAACAATTAGGTGACCCTAGTAGAAATATTAAAGGACTTTTAGATGAAAGTTACAATAAGACTTTAGAAAGTATTGCTACAAATCCAAGAGATGCTAGAGGTAGAATTTATACAAAAAACTATTTAGATGGTATTGCTAATGGGTTTGCTTGGGCAGAAGTAAGTAGTGAAATTGTTTCTAATCCAGTTAAGGAAAACTTCTGGAAGAAGAAGAATTATGAGTTAGATCAATTGAAAGAAGTACATCTTCAACAATATAGAAAAGATGAATTAGGATTAAGAGAAAGAAAACAAACTTTAGATGAGCTTGAGTTCCAACAAAAGTATGGTCCTACTGTTCCTTATTTTAAAACTTCTGGTGACCCAACTACAAATGAATTAACTGCTTTGCAAAACTATAGTGACTATAACAATAAGTTACAAGATAGTAATACTGGTATATTGATGGATCTTGCTGCTAAGACAAGTAGTATTACAACAAGAGTTAGTCCTGAGAACATTAAGGCTACAATTACTAAATATAAGAACGGTAATTATACTCCTGCTACTCAGTATGAAAAACAACAAATGGATAAATATATTGCTAATGAAAACTTATTAGCAAATCAAGAAGCCATTTATAAGCAATATGAGAATGAAGCACGTAATGAAGTAACTGGTGGGTTGGGTATGGATAGAATTATAAATTCAGCAATTTCTAAGAAAGGAAATTTAATTGTTGGTAATCAAACTTTTACTCCTAGAGAGATATATAACTATTTGAGCAAAGAAGGAGAAGAAAGAGTAATCCAAGAGAAAGGATCATACCAAGTAAAAACAGTTCCAGAAAATTTAACAAATAAAGAAAAGCTTCTTGCAAAAGCATTTGAATATAGATATACTCCTGCTATGCCAGGAATAGCTAAAAAAGTAAATGAAAAAATTGTTAGTTACTTATCTGATTTTTCACCAGTAGTTGCTCAAACTAACCAAGTTAATCAACAGGTATTAAAGAAGGTAGCAAATAAAATGGCACCAATCACAGGTGTATTCCAAACACAACAAGCTGCTATAACATTTAAAAATAATGATAGTGAAAAACAATTCATATCAGATTTAACAAACATTGCTAAAGCAGACCTTGATCAAAAAACTGGAGATGTAGGATACAAGCCTAGTAAAGCTATTGAGTTATTAACAAAAGCAAATGCTGGAGATCTTGAAATGCAATTTAAGAGAAGTGGAGATAACTATACAATTCAACTTACAAATAAAAATGATCCAAAAGATAGTCAAGTGATTAAAGTTGATGCAGACTTTGTATCTAAAAATTCTCATCTTGGATCATCATACTTGACACCTAATACTGATCTTTCTGAAACATTGCTTAGAAACGCAGGTACAACAAACATGTTCAAAGATAAAGATCATGCTATTTATCAAACAGGTAGATTTGGCGGATATGATTCTAAAGGTAATAGAACAGTTACTATACCAATTGCTGCTGATTTAGAAAATCAAGGCGGTCAATTATATCCAGTATTTCGTGTAGTAGATAATAAAGGTAAGACTATAAACTTCCCATTCCCTCAACCTACAGATAGAGTAGACTTTGAAAGTAAGTATTTACCAAGTTTAACTGATGAAAAAATCATCATGTTACTTAAGACAAAATATCCTAATATAGAACAACTAATACGTTAATAATGGCAGGCACTGAGTTATATCCTATCAAGGAAAATATATTACCTACCCCTCAATCATTACCAATAGGATCTACTTTACCAGTAGCTCCTTTTGTTGCTTCTGAGCAAAGAAAGGATGACTTCTTGCCTCCTCCTGCTAGTGGCGTTCCACAGGTGGCTCCAATGACATCAACAGGAGAATTATATGAGGCTAGAAAATTTGCAATGTATGATCCTTCTAAAACAGAAGAACAATATGCATATGGTCAGTCTGCATGGGATAAAGCAGGAAATGGTCTTGCTAAATTAGCTGGTACAACTGCTATTACATTAGCTGACAATACTGTTGGTTTATTATATGGTATGGGTGCTGCTTTAGGAAACTTAAAGTTTTCTTCATTATATGATAATGATTTCTTTAAACACATGGATGAGGTGTCTAAAGAAATGGAAAATAAATTCCCTCACTACTATACAGCTGCTGAACAAAAAAATCCATTAGCTTTAAGTTCTGTATTTACAGGTAACTTCTTCTGGGATAAGATTGTTAAAAACTTAGGTTTTTCAGCAGGTGCTGCTATTACTGGTTTTGGTGCAAGTGCTGCATTAGAAGCAATTGGATTATCTAAAGGGTTGGTTGCTGCTGGTAAAGGTTTACAAGCATTAGAGGCAACAGAAGATGCAGTTGCTGAAGGTAAAGCTATTGGTGGTATTATCCAAGCGTTAAAGAATCCAAAACCTACATTAAGTAGATTTGGTGGAGTCTTAGAAGAACTTGGTACAGTTGCACCAGGTGCAAAGTATTCTAAAGGTAATCAATTACTTGCTGCATATTTGGGTACTACAGGTGAAGCTGGTTTAGAGAGTTACCAAAATAAAAAACAATTTGTTGATGCAGCAAAACAAGAGTTTAGAGATACTCACGGTGGTCAAGAACCAACAGGAGCTGATTTAGCAAAGATAGAAGATTATGCAGCTCAAGTTGGTAACTGGAGCTTTGCATTAAACACTGCCCTACTTACAGGTACAGAATACATACAATTACCAAAGATATTTGGTTCTACATATTCAGGAGAGAAAAGAACTTTGAACAACTTAATCTTTGAAAAAGGATTATGGAGAGCAGGTCTTCCTAAGGAAGGCTTTGGTAAGTTTTTATATCAAGCTGGTAATGTAGGTTCTTTATTCTTCAATACAGCTGAGGCATTTGAAGAAGGAGCACAGTATGCTATTCAAGAAGGTACTAATAAGTTTTTTGATAAGAAGTACAGAAACAATGAACAAACTAATTTCTGGAACTCTCTTGCAGGGATAGTATCTCCTATGCAGGAAGGTGTTGTAGGTTATGGTATAAAACAAGCAGTAACATCTGACCAAGGTCTTGAGAATATTTTATTAGGTGGCTTATCTGGAGCATTGATGACTGCAGGTGTGGTTGGTACAAAGACTAATGAGAAAGGTCAATTAAGACCTGCGTTCTTAGAAACAGGTAAGATTGGTGAAAGAGGTTTTACAGGATATGGTGGAGAGAAAGGTGAGTTCTTTGATTCTGCTGTTAAAGCATTAAACTCTAGTAAGTTTAGTGACTTAGTAGATTCAATTAATAGAGGATTAACTTTAACTGAGGATAGAGAGAAATCTTTAAGATTAGGTGATATATTACAAAGTAAAGATCTTGAAACAGACTACATGTTAAACTATCTTCAACCAAGAATTAAATATGGTGGAAGACAGGTCTTCATGACGGAGATTAATGACATGAGAGAAAGAGCTGGTACAGATGAATTATTCAAAGGCTTACAAGATCAAGGTGTGGCTAATGAGAATGAAACAAGATTAGCTTTTCTTAAAAGATTGGATAACATCCAAAACATGGCTACTGAAGTAACAAACAACTATGATAAGTTCAATGCTTCATATGCTGGTGTAGTTAAGACAGATGAGAATGGTGATCCTATTTTAGATAAAGATGGCAAGCCTCAAAGAAAGTATGATGATAAAGTGATAGACAAAATGGTCTATACTGTATCTAAGATATTTGATTATAATAACAGAATTCCTGGATTAGTTAATAACTTAAGCAGCAAGGATATTGTAGCTGATGAATTATTAGCTGAGACAGTGTTAAATGGTAAGCCTAGCTTGGAAACCGCTCAGGCTGTTCTTGATTCTATTAATAAGTTAAGTGACACAGATGGTGTTAAGGATGATTTAAAGACTAACTTGCAAGATGCATTAGAGTTAACAATGCGTAGAAATAACTTCATACGTGAGTTTAACTCTATGAAGAAAGATCCATCTAAGTTTGAAGAAGGAGTAGAAGAAGGTGTTGAGACTGTTAAAGTTAAACAAACCTTTGAGAAAAAAGGTAAGGAGAAAACAATCTCTAAAGAGTTAGAGGTTGGTAAAGAATATACATTAGCTGATCCTCTTAGTAGAAGTGAAAACAAGTTAACTGTAAATCCTACTATCACTGTATTGTCTAAAACATTACAAGGAGAGTATGAAGTTAAACTTCCTGATGGAACTAGAACTTTTTTGTCTCCTGAAGATTTTAAGAAATACCAAATCTCAGCTGCTACACAAGATACAGAAACTATTAAAGGTATTCTAGACAAAGCTATTGCTAAAGTCTTAGGTAAAGATAAATATAAAGATCTACCTGAAGTTACAGGAGATTTATTAGATTATATTAACTCATTGGATAATCCTGAGTTAATTAATGATATTCAAAAGGAATTCACCAGTGCTTCTTCAGAATACTTAGTTAAGAAAGCTAAGGAAGAAAAGCTTATGATGACTAAGAAGCTTAAAGAAGAATTACAAAACACAGCAGATGAACTTAGTATTCCTACAGAAGAAATCAGTGGAGACTATGAGGTGGATGCTAGAAAGACAGATCAACAAGTACAAGATTCTAGTACACCTGCTACTAAGAAATATAATAAAGGAGAACCATTAGCTGCCCATCACGTACGTGCTAATCAGTTTGGTGCTAACTATTACAATTTACCAGGTAATGAAAACTTCCGTGGTATTGTAGTTACTTCTAAGAATGAAAAGGAAATTGGTTTACCTGGTCTTACTCAATGGTTAAAAGAGAAAGGTACAAATGAAGAAAACATAGAACCTACACAAACTGTTGTATTGGTAGTTATGGGAACTGATCCTGTATCAGGTGGTAGGTTCTTTGTTGGTGTAGATGGTCAAAGGTTAGAAAATCCTACATTAGAGAATACAATCTATCAAGTATTTCCTAAAGATCTTACATGGAGTGATGGTGAATCTATGTTCAGAGATGCTAATGAGAGTGAAAATAGAGTAGAAACAATTCAGGCATATACAGCTGAATATAAAAAGTGGAGAGAGTCTATCTTAAATTCTCCTACAGATAACTTATATAAGATTGAAGCATCATTTGGTAATCCTGAATATGAAGGAGAGTTAGATGAGTATGGTGTATTTCAGAGAAATTACAATGCTAGAATAAATGTAGAACAAGCTGGATTAATATTTGATAACGCTCTTAGAACAAAGAGAGTACTTGATATTCCTACAAGTAATGATGCTCAGACAAGTGCTATAGGTTCTTCTACAATTTCAAATGCCAAAGGTCTTCCTATTCTTCTTTCTCCTAACGGTCTTGTAAAGATTGACAATAGACAGTTTACACGTCAAGAAGCAGAATTAATGTTTGATGTTATTGAGAAGTTGGCAAACAACTTATTCAATGATAAGAATCTTAAGTCTGGTGAATCTCAGGCATTGTATAATTGGTTAAAGTCAGTGGTATATTGGGGTACTCCTAATAACAAACCAGGATATAGTAGTGTGTTGATTGATGATATGAAGTTGAAGATTGGTAAAGATGGTTTAGAGTTCTCTATACAACCTTCTGACTTAGAACAAAACAGAACAAAGATAATTGATGAGTTATCCAAGCTATATCATAATGTAAACTCTTCTTTGGTAAAGGGTACACAGAATAGACCTTGGAACGCTAAGTATACAGAAATCACTGGTATCAGAGGTGGTAAGATAGAAACTAGAGAGTGGGATAACTATCAAAGCTATTTATTATCTAACACAGATCCACAAGGTAACTTTAGAGATAATGTACCTTTGACTACACAGATTAGAGCTCTTAAAAGTGCTGATGATACAAACAGACAAGGTATCTATTTTACTTTGATGGATAAGAAAGGTAATACATCTGAAGAGGTAAAGCAACCTGCTATAGCTCAACAGAAAACATTACCTGCTCCAACTAAATTGGTGGGTCCTGCAAAAACAACTATATCTGTTGCTAATATAGGAGATATAACTTACACAGTGGACATGGTTAAATATGAAGCTACTGATGGTAAGGAAGGTATTACTCTTGATGTTCCTGAGGCAACGTTTGATACAATATTAAATAAGTTGATAGCTTCTACAAGCAGTCCTATCACAGAAGATAGTTCTACTCTTGATAAAGCAAATGCTGTAAATAATGTAGCTAGTAACTTTGTTGTTAGAGATATTAATAAAGTGGTTGCTCCTATAGCTCCAGCTGCTCCTGCTCCTGTAGTTTCTAATATAGATGATGATGCAAGATTTAAAAAGATAACAGATTCTATATTTGAAATAAAAGAAGGTAATTTAGTAAGACCAGATTACTTAAAGCCTGAGAACGTAGAAATATATACAGATGATGAGGGTATAGGTAATATATTAAAAATAAATATAAATGGTGTAGATCATGTTGCTTTAATGACTGAAGGACAGAATCTTACGTTTGAGTCATTTGATAAACTTTCAAAAGCCAAAGATGAATTTGAAGGTCTTAAAAAAGTATCAGATGTAGAGAAAGCTAACATATTAAAAGACTATGCTAATATATATGATCTTGAAGTTGAATTTCTAGTAGCTAAAAGATTTGGAAAAGATGATGCAGATTTTATATTAGAGTATCTTAGTAAGAATAAAGGTGCTACACAAAAACTAGCTGCTTTAGAAAGTAAGGTTCCTACTACAACTGATGTTGCTTTAGAAGATAAACTTAAGGAAAGAAGAAAGGCAGGTAAGAATAATAGAAGCAGTGAGTATAGACTACAGTTTGCTGACAACTCTAAGAAGTTTCAAACAGAAGACTGGAAGAAAGTAGCACAGTGGTTAACTAAGAACTTCCCTAATCTTCCTGTATATAAAGTGAAGAACATGATCCAAGCTACTAATGGTAAATTAGCTTGGGGTATGTTACAAGATGGTGGAATCTATTTATATGAGAATGCACCAGAAGGTACAGCATATCATGAAGTATTTGAAGCTGTATGGAAGATGTTTACTTCTCCTGAAGAAAGAGCAGAAGTTGCTGCTGAATTCAGAAATAGAAAAGGTAGCTACACAGATGTATTTACAGCTAGAGATATTAAATACTCTGAAGCTACAGACCAAGATATTAAAGAGAAATTAGCTGAAGAATTCAAAGACTACATCTTAGGTAAACAAGCTAAAGAAGGTAAGTCATTGATTTCCAGACTATTCTCACAATTGGTAGACTTTATTAAATCATTCTTTATTGGTGATGATGCTAAGCAGAATACAGATAAATTGTTCTCTGCTATTGGTTCAGGATACTATGCTACATTCTCTCCTAACTTAGCAGGATTGTCCTTTGCTCAAAAAGGGTTTGTTGATCTAGATAATGCTGTAGGTGGTGTTGGTGCTGAGTATAGCTTAGAGGCTTTCTCAGGTTCACAGATTAATGAGATCATGCAACATATGACCTACACAACTGTTAAAGATCTATTCCAAACAGATGAGGGATTATTCAATATTACTGCAGATAATAAAAACATTGAAGACTTATATAATAGTCTCAAGGAAGAGATGGAGAACTTAGCTCTTGATAATATTGTAGCATTAGAAGAAAAAAGAGATGATGAAATCACTCCTGAAGATAGAGCTTTAGGTATTCAATCAAATGAAACCTTATACAGAAATATTGTAGATAACTGGGATTCTCTTAGAGCTAAGCATATAGAGTATCTTAAGAATTATTCTATAGAGTTTGATGAGAATGATAATGCTGCTCTATCTACTACAGAAAAAACTAAGGATAGTCCATTTGGAGATCCTACTAAGATAGACAGTATGAAGAAAGCTAACGCAGCTGTTAAGTTGTTATTAGCAAGTCTTCCTGTAGTGAATAAAGATGGATCTCTTAAACAGTCTTCTATTGGTGGATACACATTGGTTCCTATGAGTGAAGCATTCATTAGTGTAATGAATAATACACATAGCTCTAGAAGCATTACAGAGATGATGAGTAGAATCAAGGGAATGTCTACAGAAGATCCTAAGTATATAAAGTTATATAACCGTCTAAGCAAATTAAAAGCTATAGATGATCTTAATACAGAAGCAGACTTACAGATGTTAGCTTCTATTTGGAAAACATTTAAGAAGCAAGCTCCTACAGTTAAAAATGTATACATCTTAGAAAATGGTGATGTACAAGTGGGAGATGCTAACTTTTCTTCAGCTGCTAGACAAATACAGGCAGAATTTATTGAGGATATAAAAGGTGCTATTAATGATGGTAGCAAATACTTTAAGTATAATGTTAACAAAAATCTTTACTATGGAGTAGAAGGTTCTATTAAAGAAGGAGATCTTGAAAACTTAAAAGATCAAGTAGACTTCTTAAAAGAACTTGGTATTGAATTTGACTATAGCAAGTTAGTAACTATGCCTGAGAAATCAACTTTTTCTAAGGCAGTTAATGGTATTAGACAAAGTATCAATCAAGCTAAACAAATAGTTACATTTACAGGTAAGTCATTGTCTATTGATAAACGCTTACGTCAGTTAGCTGAGATCAAAACTAAGATGGACAATCCTGAATTCAGTAGTACATTTTATAATGTTAATGGTGAAATGACTCAAACATTCATTGGTACAAATGCTGCTAGTGATTTGTATGATGCATTGTCTCAAATTAATAACATCAATGAGTTAAAGAACACACCATATGAATATCTATTAACAGATACATTTGCTAAGAACTCTACTTTGCTATGGGCTATGTTTGACAAACAATCAGGAGATAGAATCAAGCAAGATGAAGATGCTATCTTTAATGATAGAGATCTATTACACGTAGGATATGCAGGTGGTGTAGTTAATGAAGATAATGGTAAACAAAAAGAATCTTCTAGTTTAACATATAAAGATAGATTATTACAAGAGATTAACCTTAACACAGAAGGATGGTATTTAAATCTTATTCCTGGAGATGCATCTATTGAATGGATGTTGTTCATGGGTAACAGAGTTAGTAAGAGTGATATCTTGCTTAACTTTAATACTATCCATAATATATTCAGAGGTTATTTTATAGATGAGGTAAATCTATCTAGAGATGATAAACGTCAAGTTGCTAAAGGTAGAAACAAGAAAGATCTGCGTTTCTTCAAATCAATCTTAGGAACAGAGTTACATGATGAAATCATAGAAGCAGAAGGAACTCCTGAAGATATTTATGATAGCTATACAGATGAAGAAACAAAAATAAATGCTATTGCTAATAAAGTATCAGAATTTGTTATCAAAGAAAGAGAGAAGCTAAAGAGAAGTTTAACAGAATATGCTCTATTAAGAAAGTATGATAATGGCTATACTACTAAAGGATTAACTTTTGGTAAAGAATTAATGAGTGAAGAAGAGTTGAATAGAGAGTTAGATTTATTGTCTGCAAACTATGCAATCAATAATATTGAACTTCATAAGCTATTGTACTCTGATCCATATCAATACTCAGAGGAGTTGAAGCGTATCAAAAGCTTTAGTTCTCCAAGACAATCTATCATTTCTAATTCTGTAGAAATGAATACAGCATTAGATAATGTTTGGAATAAGAAGTTTAAACCTGGTCAGCTTGGCCATACAAACTTTAACATTGATCATTTTAGAACAATGACATTTGCTGATGTCACAGCAATGAGTGAAGCTACTGGAACTACTTGGACAGAAACAGATGGTGCTGGTGTTATTAGCTTACCTGCTCACAGAAACTTTAAGATTAGAGCTGGAGAGTGGGATGGAGATCAAGAAAGACAGTATATCTTTGATATGAAGTATGAAGAGGCTGTTAATAAGAAAGCTAGCCAAGGTTCATTAGATAAGATGATGTTAAAGAATCCTGGTATTAAGCGTATGTACACTCCAGTTAAACCTATTGTATCTGGTAACAAAGCTAATGGTCAAAACTATAATGATATTGTATTAGATAAGTTTGCCCTTTATCCATTGAGTTTCAGAGTATTACATCAATTAAATCCTAACTCTAATGCTATCAAGTTATACAAAAAGATGCAAGAAGAGAACGTTGATTATGGTGTGTATGACAGTGGTAGAAAAGTAGGAACTCAAGGTTCTCATAATCTATACAACGCTGATGGATCTTTTAATGAAACATTATTTGATGAAGATCAAATCATAAATGTTCCATTCTCTATTATGGCTGTACAATCAGAAGTACCTTCTAAAGATACAAATGATGTAACAAGAGGTAGTCAGATGACTAAACTTGCTACATTAGACTACATGGCTGCTGGTGTACCTATTGACTTCATGACTGATACTGATGACTTTACTGTTAGATATGAAGCATGGTATGCTTTGACAGAAGATGAAAAGATGAAGTCAGAATTATATGCAGAGATCAAAAATAACCAAAACTTACTTGAGAAAATGATGGAGGCAGGATATCAGTCTTTATTAAAAACTCTTGATATTCAACAAGTTGATGGTGGTTGGAAAATTGATGATGTAGCAAAGACAGTGGAAACTCTTAAGAGAGAGTTGACTAAAAGAGAAATAAATGATAATATTCTTGAAGCATTACAAGGATTCAAGAATGGTGTAGTGGTATTTGAAGCTACGCCTGCATACCAACAAATCAGAAATATATTATATTCTATTGCTGATAGAGAAGTAATTAGTCCTAAGATTAATGGTGGTATGAAGGTACAAATCCCTTCTACATTATTAGAATCTGTTAGAGCTAAAGAAGAAAAAGGAGCATATACATCTAACGTATTAAACTTTTATGTAGATGAAGATGGTAAGCGTGTATGTGAAATCATGGTGGCTAGATGGTTTGAGTCAGACTTATCTGATGAGGAACTTCTTGAAGAATTAAACAACTCTCCTATATTAGAAGGAGTTGGCTTCCGTATTCCTACACAAAAGCAAAACTCTATTGACGTATTTAAGATAGCTAAATTCTTACCTAAAGATTTTGGAGACTCAGTAGTAGTTCCATCTCAATTGGTTGAGAAGGTAGGATCTGACTTTGATATAGATAAGTTATCAATCTACTTAAAGAATGTAGATGATAATGAACGTGGTGTTCCTAGAATGCTTTCTACTAAAGGAGATAAAATAAAGAACTTAGAGAACGCATATATTGAATCATTGCAAAAGTTGGTAAGTCACCCTCTTAACTTTGAAAGATTAACTACTCCTAACTCTGCTAAACAATTAAAAGGTCTTGCTACAGAGATTACAGATAAATTAGGATTTGGTTCATTTGATTATAATGCTACAGGTAATATGTTGAATAGACAATATATGTCTAGATTAAGACATGCCTTTGTAACTGGTAAGTATGCAATTGGTATTGCTGCTGTGAATCAAACAAACCATTCCTTAAATCAAAGAACAAGTATTCTATTAGACTTTGAAGGTAGAAAGGATTTATTAGATGATACAGATTTATACTTCTTAAAAGATGGTAAGATCAAATTTGATAAAGTAAACAGAATCAATGGGTTACCTACTTTATCTATGATTAAAAATGAAGATGGTGAATTCATCTCTGATATATTAGGTCAGTTTATTGATGGTTACGTGGACATTTCTAAAGGTCCATGGATCATGGAGTTAGGTGCTACACCAAATGTAGCTTCTACTTGGATGTTCTTAGTAAAAGTAGGTGTGCCTATTAAGACAGTTGCCTATTTTATGAACCAACCAATCATTCGTGAGTACTTACGTGACTTGGAAAGAAAAGGATACACATGGTTATTTAATAAGACTGCTGAAAGAAATATTAGCAAGAGATACAACTCTAGAGGATATTACACTACTAAGATGCCTACAGAAGAACAGTTGTTTAGTAATATTGGTAGAAAAGAATTTACTCCTGTACAGAAGTCAGAACAAAAGTTCATATTAGGAGAATTCTTAAAGTATGCTAAGATGGCTGAGCACATGTTCAGACTTACTCAAGGTACTAACTTTGATACAGCATCATTCAATGATCCGTTCTTAGTGTTTAAGAAATCAGAACAATTAAATAAAGCTAGAAAGACTATATTTAGTTCTGCAGACAACTTATTAGAACAATCATTCTTAGGTAAACTTGGTACAACAATCAATGATGTTAGAAATGCATTAGCTGAAATATTAAGAGTAGATAAAGGAAACACAAGACAAATTTTACAAGATGTATTGACTCCTTATGTAGAGATGAATGATAGAGATTTTATTAGAACTTCTCAAAGAGCTGTGGCTACATTATTTGACTGGGCAGTTCAAACTAACAAGCCTTTAAATGATAAGATTAAGGAAGCGTTGTTGGTTAAAGATAACTATGCTCAACAAATCTGGGACTTCCTTAAACCTATTCAAGATCCTAAGAACAATCATCCTTTAAAGGATAACCAAGTAATTAAGTTATTAAAGCCTAACTTTGGTGCTCCAGGTGAAGTAAATAATATTCAGATTAAGAATAAGAATAACAAGGTGTATGATCAAAACCAAATGATCTATGCATTTAATGAGTTAAAGAACTTCTTAAAGTCTGAGGGTAGAATAGATTTATATGATAAGTTGGTTACATTATCTGTAATACAATCTGGTTTGACAGAGTCTAATATATCATTTACCAACTTACTTCCATATGCAGATGTTGAAAGAATGTATAATGATACACTATTTGACTTACAGTCATTAGCTAATTTACCAGCATTCAGAGACTTAAATGTATTTGAGAGAACATTCTGGAACTATAATGATATTGTAACTCATATGTCAGCAGAAGCTAACTATGATTATTACACAGGTCAGTGGTCATATAATGAGAACATGCAGTTTAAAGATAATGTATACAGTGCTATCAAAACAGGGGAGCTTCCTCAATTGTTAAGACTTAGCTCATATGATAGAGAGTCTAATGATGATATTATTGTATACACATGGGAAAAAGGTGATTTGACTCAATCTGAGAAGAACAAGATGAAGAAGCAAGGTGATTTCTCATTTAGAAAGAAAGGTTTATTTAAGAAAGCTGGAAGTTACAGAGTAGGTGAAGCAACTTATTATATCTACAAAGCTATCAATGCGTGGGGAGATGGTAAATATGCCAATGAGTTTTATGCCACACCAGAGAAGTCTGTGATAGACAATGGATTTATACAAGCAGATGAAAGTATTTCTGATGCAAAAATTATGTCTTATTTTGGTGAAACTACTGAACAAAAAGTATTACCTTTGGGAGAACAGACTACACAAGTTCAAAAAACTGTACCAACTGTTGCTACTGCTGTTACTACTCCAGTTACAAATCTATATGTTGGAGAAGATCTTACTTTGACGTATAATATTGATAGTAATGACTATAATGTAGAAGGTCCAGATGGAGTAGAAGCTGAAGGGGTAACATTAGCACAAGCAATAGAATATGGTAAAACTGTAGAAGAACTTGATAGTTATTTTAGTAAAATTGGAGATATAATAAAAATAGATAATGCTTCTTTTAGATTATTAGATATAGAAGAGACAGATGATCCTAGAGAACATCTTTTACAATTATATTCTAAATCTGGACTTACTACATATGCTATTTTAAATATAACTGATGGTAGATTAAATTTTAAACTTATTTCTTTAGAAGAAATGATGGATGAATATAATGACATTGATTGGAAAGAAGAAGATAATAATGATACCTGCAATCCTTTTTAAATATGAATAACTGTAAAGATAAAGAGAAATTTACCACGGCAGAAGCATCTACAAAAGCTCAATGGAGAACAAAGGGTATTATAGATGAGTATCTGAATATTCTAAAACAAGGTGAATTCAGAAAAAGAAACAAAGCTTTGACTGACTATGCTAAATCTGAGTATGGTGTTGACAAGGGTATGTTGTTTTCTGAAAGAACTATATATAGTGCAGGCAATGATTATTATCAGGCTGTACCTAACAAACCTGCCTTTAGAGCTATTGATAAAGCTAAGAAGATTAACTATCAAGTAGAAGGTGTTCCTGCATCCACTGCTTCTGAAGAGACTATTGCTAAGATGAAAGAGGCGGCTAAGCAGATGGGTATTAATATCCAAGACTTAGCTGACTATGCTAAAGAAACTGGTCTTGATGTATCAGATATAAATGGTGTAGCTGACCTAACTAGAGGTGCAGTTGCTGTAGCTTTAGGTAGAGAGAACACAGCATTAACAGAGGAGATTGTACATATTGCCACAGCAATTGTAGAACAAACTAGCCCTGCTTTGATGACAAAGATGATATCTGAGATAGGTAAGTATAAGATCTATCAAGAGGTATTCAATACATATTCAGTTCTTCCTGAGTATCAATTGGCTGATGGCAAGCCTAATATCCGTAAGATTAAGAAAGAAGCTGTAGATAAATTGATTGTAGAACATATTGTAGATCAAGCAGAAGGAAATACAGAGCTTCCAGAGTTAAGAGAAAAGGCTGAAAGAAACGTAGCTCAAAGATTATGGGATGCTGTATTGGACTTTATTAAAAGCTTATACAATAAGAGTAAGGTGGATATCTTTGCTGAGACTGCTCAGCAGATTGCAGCTGGTGAGGTTAGTGGTACTGTAGCAGATCTTACAGAAGAAGGTGTTTACTTTCAAAAGAAGAATGAGAACATTGACAAGATCTATGATAAGATTGTAGATATGGATAACCGTCTAGTGTTATATCCAGCAACAGCTGAAGATAAAAGACATTATAAATTAGATGGAGAAAAGGTTACATTAACTGTTACTGAAAAAGTAAAAAGTGAAAATACCAATGAGCGTACAGACTTTGAGAAGTCTCAGGATACTCAAATGCAAGATTGGGGATTAGCTGGTCATGGCTTTATTGAAAACACATTTAAGAATGATTTATTAGATAAAGATGGTTATGCTAGAGAAGAGTTTGGTGATACACCTATTACTTCTCCAATTAATGTAGGTCTTCAAACTAAAGTAAAAAATTACGTACAAGAGTTAGTAAGATCATATCCAGAAGGAGCTAGATTCCTTGTGGAAAAGAAAGTGGTAAATGAAAACGTAAAAGGTAAATTAGCTTCTACAATTGACTTGATTGTTATCTTTGAAGATCCAATTACAAAAGAAGTTAAGGTGGATGTTTATGACTGGAAGTTCACAAACTTTGATAAGACTACTAATGAAGATATTCCGTTCTACAAACAAGGTGAATGGAAAAAACAAATGGGTGAATACTCTAAGATTATGTATAGCTATGGTGTAGCTCCTAATCAGTTGAGACGTGCTAGAATGATTCCATTTGTAGCTACATATAGAAATGCAGTTCCTGGAGATACCAAAAGTAAATTACTTCTATCTGGATTAGAAGTAGGAAAGTTTGACAACTTAAAAGAAACACAGCTTTATTTATTACCTGTAGCAATTGATACAGAATCTACAGGAAACAAAAAGGTTGATGAGTTTGTCAAAGCATTGCGTGCACAGTGGGAGAAGTTATATAAGAAGCCTGTTAGTCCAGAGGAAAGGTTTGCTAAGAATGTGAGAATGAATGAGTTATCTAAAGCTATTCGTTTTTTACATATGAAGATGGATTTTTCTCCTTTATATAATATTGGTAAAAGTTTCTTAGAAACAGCTAAGAAAGCATTTGATACTCTTGAATCACTTGACTATTCACAGTTATCTCAAAAAGAAATTGCAGATAAATTAGGTGAGCTTATTGAGTTAAAGAATAGTGCTGAAAAGTTTACTAATGCAGACCAAGTATACTTAGCTGCATTAAGTAAAGATGATCTTACTATAGAAGAAAAAGAAATATTACAAGGCTTGGAAAAGATATCTAAGTCTACAAAAAGAATGTTATTACAAGCAGATGAGTTACAGAGAGATTTTGTAATTCAGTATGCCTTAAAAGAAGGAGCTACAACAGAAGAATCTAAAGAAAGATTTTTGGATGCTGAGAGAGAAGTAGACTTTATATCTAAGACATTCTTAGAACCATCTAAGTTGTCTCCAAGAATTATTAAGCTTGCAGCTAATACAATTATGAATGCTAAAAGCTTAGTTGATATTCAAACATCTAAGTTGGTTAATAGATTTGAGCCATTGTTATTAGCTTTAGAAAAAGAAGCTTCTGCAAAAGGTGTGTCATCTTTTGACATGATTGGTAAAGTGGAAGGAAATACTTTATCTTTAATTAAAAAGATTGATAAAGACTTTTGGAATGATCTATCTAAAGCCAAGGCTAGTAAAAACAAACAGTTTTTATTAGATAACATGGACGTAGATAAATACAATGAGATGGCAAAAGAAGCTATCAATAAAGGTATTGAAGAATTAAACAAAGTAAGATTTGCTTCAGATCCTGAGAGAAATGAAAATATAAGAGAATTTAGAATTAAGAAGTTAAGAGACTCTTTAGATATCAATAGAAAAACATTCAATGGTTATAAAGGTTATCAGTTTGCCTATTTGTTTAATAGAGCAATGAAAGAAGAAGATCATTTATCTAAAGAGTATAAAGAGCTTGTTAAGAATCAAGCAGCCTTTGATATGTGGAAATTCTTTAGTGAGTTAAACCAAAAAGGTAAAGAAATGGGATACCTTGCACAAAAAGGAATTTCATTCTTTCCATTGGTAGAAGCTACTATGCTTGATAGATTTGCTCAGACAAATAGTAAAGCAGGTGAGGTTAAGGATATGTTTAAAGACTTCTATACTATAAGAGAACAAGAACATCAAAGTTTCTCTAAGTTAGATCCTGAGACTAATAAGGTTAAGAAAGAGATTCCTAAATACTTTACAAAAACGGAAAGAGATGTAACACAGTTATCTAGAGATTTAACAAAGATAGGACCATTGTGGATTAAAGCTTTATTACAATATGAAAGTTCTAAGAACATGGAGAACATGTTACTCACTATGCATGCTGTAGAGAAAGCTAAAGGTCATATCATCACTGAGAGAGATGAGATTGTTTGGGAAGGTGGTGCACCTAAGGTAGATTTATCTTCTAATAAGAATGCTGATCAGCTACAGATAATTGCTGATGATGCATTATATGGATTAAATGAAGACTTAAGTTCTATTGGTAACATTGGATTAGGAAAGATAACATCTGATGAAGAGAAGAAATTAGCTACTAAGAAGATATTAAACAATGCTAATAAGCTTACACAATCTTTAGCTGTAGGTTTAAAAGCTCTTATTGCTATTCCTAACTACTTTGGTCAACACTTTCAAGCATTTATTAATGCTGGTAACCTATATAAGTTTTCTGAATATGAAAAAAATCATGCTAAGTTATTTGTTCCTGGAGGATTAACAACAGAAGACAAAGCTTTGATGGATTTATTTGTTCCATTGAATGAAGATGTTGCTAAAGAGAAACAAAGAGAACTAGCTAAAAAACAAGGTTATATCAAAGCACTCAGTGCCTGGAGCGTAGCAGATGTTACCATGGTGACTAACTATCTCCCAGAAAAGATATTACAATTAACTAATGCTAAGTCCATGAATGATAACTACATGGTAGAGAATGGCAAGATTGTAAATATCAGACAGTTTGTAAAAGCTCAAGATAGACAAGTTAAATATAAAATGTCTACAGAAGATAGACGTGCTTTAGAAAAGACATTTGAAGAAAGAGTGCAGACTCTAAAAGATACACGCTCTTTACCAAAGATAGTTAAGATTACAGATGATGAAGCTACTATTCCTGGTGTTTCTGATGAAGAACTAGCTAAGTACCGTACAAAGGTTATTGAGTTTGGTAGAAACTTAAGTGGTCAAATGAGCCAAGACAACAAAGCTGAATATAGAAGAGACTCTCTACTTAAGTCATTTATGATGTTTAAGAACTGGATTCCTAAACAAGTGAGTTTACGTACATTAGATATTCAAAAGAACCTAGAGTTAGATGAGTGGGAATATGGTAGAACAAGATTATTTGTAAAGACTTGGGCCCACTTAGGATTAACTGGTATTACCAAGATGAGAGATATCCTTCAAGGTAATGAGAAAGGACTAGCTATCATGGATGAAATACTTGAAGCTAAAAGAAAAGAATACTTTAATAAGACTGGTCAACAGTTAGACATTACTAATGAAGAGTTCTATGACATGATGAGAAGAGAACTTTCTAATCAAGTAAAAGAATTAGGACTTCTATTTGGATTAATGGCTCTTGTTCTAGCAGCTAAAGCAGCTGTTCCTCCTGATGATGCAGACCAACTTACTAAAAATAAATATAAGTTTTGGGCTAAAGCTATGAATAAAGTATCAGATGAGCTTGCGTTCTATTATAATCCAATGTCATTTGAAAGTATGACAAAAGGATCTATACTTCCAGCAATGGGTTTATTAGTAAAAGCTGAAAGAGCAATAGGTGCATTAAGTAAAGAAGCATATGGATATGCTACTGATGATATTAAGCTGCAAGAAAAGGCTCATCCTGTTAAATACTTTTTAGATCTTATCCCTGGTCCTGCTCAATTTGATCAAGAGATACTTCCTTTAATTTCCCCTGAACTTGCAAAAGAAATGGGTATAAGAGTAAGTTCTCAAGCTAGACAACAATAGTTATAGTTATTGCTATATTATGTAGTAATACTTTTTTAAACACATTGAAAATACATATAATTTACTATTTTTGCTACTAAAGGTGCACTATTACATATATAAGGTGCACCTTTCTGTATATCATACACTTATGTATAGCAAAATTTTGTTATAACATTATTAATTTTAAAACATGAATGTTACTTGCTCAACCCAACCTTGCCCTATAATATTGGATAGTACCTGCGTATTTTATGAAGGTCCTAATCTTATATATTCTGGTATCAATACAAATGATTCTATTCAAACAGCATTAGAAAAAATTGATGCTGCTATTCAAACTGGCGTTGCAGGTTCTTCTGGAAGCAGTGGAACTAGTGGAGCTACTGGTGCTGCTGGTGCTCCTGGTCCTGCTGGTGCTGCTGGTACAAGTGGTACAAATGGTCCTGCTGGTGCTGCTGGTACAAGTGGTACAAATGGTCCTGCTGGTGCTGCTGGTACAAGTGGTACAAATGGTCCTGCTGGTGCTGCTGGTGCTACTGGTACTTCTGGTACAAGTGGAGCTAATGGAGATTTGTATAGAACTACATCAGTAACCTCATTTACTTTAGGTAATGCAGGAACAATTACTGTAGGAACAGGTTTATCATATAGTGTAGCTCAAAATATAATTATTGCTTATGATGGTAATAATCATCAAACATCAGAAGTTATTTCTTATAACTCTGCAACAGGTAGTTTAACTTTTGCTGCTCCTAGTGATGTAGTAGGTTCAGGAACATATAGTTCTTGGAATGTAAACTTAGCTGGAGCTTCTGGAGGAGATGGTTCTTCTGGTTCTTCTGGTACTGCTGGAACTTCTGGTGCTAACGGAACTAGTGGTCAAAATGGTGCTACTGGTCCTGCTGGAACTTCTGGTGTTAATGGAACTAGTGGTTCTGATGGTGCTACTGGTGCTACAGGTGCTGCTGGTACAAGTGGTGTAAACGGTGCTGCTGGTGCTAACGGTACTAGTGGTTCTGATGGTGCTACTGGTGCTACAGGTGCTGCTGGAACTAGTGGTACATCTAATGGTACTAGTGGTACAAGTGGTCCTGCTGGTGCTAATGGAACAAGTGGTACAAATGGTGCTCCTGGTGCTACAGGTGCTGCTGGTACAAGTGGTACAAGTTCAAGTGGAGGTTCAGTGGTTGGTTCAATACAAGATTATAAAATTACAATTGGAACAACTGCAGGTGTTTTAAGTTCTATTACAAGTGCTGTTGGTCCAGATGGTTCAAATTTAATTGGAGCTGTTGGATGGACATTTACTATTACTAGTAATACTCAATTTACAATAACACATCCATTAGGACAGAAAGTTGTTGGAGCCTTCTCAATTGGTATGAATGCTACAAATGCTTTAACAAGAACATTTGCAGGTATAGCATCTAGTCAGGTTAGTATGTATCAAAACTTAGCATTTACTCAAATTGATTTCTATTCATTAAGTGCAAGTAACATGGGCTATGCTGGTTCAGGAACAGGAACACTTATCATAAACTTAATGGCTTACGCATAAACTAATCTAAATGGCCCAATTAATATTACCTCCTTTATCAGTACCTGCTCAAGTTGCATTTGGATCAACTTCTGTAGTTGATACATATTCTAATCCTTTATCAGTTTGGAATGGGAGTCCGTATAAGTTTGGACTAACTTTAGATGTTCAACCTCAATATACATCTTCAGAAGATAGTACTCCTAATGCTTATCAATATAGTGGATTAGATTTCCAAGTTGGTATGTGGTTAGGGCTTCCTAACGGAACTGCTTATAAAATAACTAATATAGATTTTGCTACTGAAACAAGTGTTACTTGTGTAGTAGAAGATGTAGACTTATATAATTTATTAACTGATAATACTCAAACAGGAAACAATTCTCCTATTGAAAGTATTTACGGATTGGTATTTAATATTGGAGATGATGGTTTACCAGTAGTTACACCAACTGAACAAATCAGAAGTGTTATTGGTGACCCAGCTCAATGGTTAAATGACTTACATGATAGATTTAGATTCAGAAATTATCTAACTGATTTTTTTGCAATAGATCCTGATTCTACTTACTATTCATCTTTTTCTGAAGGAGACTTTGTAAAACTTACATCTACTGGAGTATTTGTACAAGTTACAACTAATAACCAATCTGATATACTTAGTATAGCAGGTATAGTTACATCAGTTAATACACCAATTGATGGTAACTTAAGAGTAAGACCTATAGGTAGAATTGTTTCAAATCTTCCAACATTACCAGGTTCTATTGGTGATGTGTTATATTTTGATCCAACTTTACCAGGAAACTTATCTGCAGTAGCTCCTACAACAGGAGTTGCATTACCTATATACATAAAGATAAGTAATACCACTGCTATACTATTACCAAAGGCAATTGCTAATTCTGGTAATAGTGGTACTAGTGGTGAAAGTGGTACAGCTGGCACTAGTGGTACTAGTGGTGAAAGTGGCACAAGTGGTGAAAGTGGTACTAGTGGTGAAAGTGGTACAAGTGGTGAAAGTGGTACAAGTGGTGAAAGCGGTACTAGTGGTGAAAGTGGTACAAGTGGTGAAAGCGGTACTAGTGGTTTTAGTGGAGATAAATATGCAACTACTTCAGTTACTTCATTTACTTTAGGCACTTCAGGTACAATAACAGTAGGAATAGATTTAGCTTATACAACTGCTCAGTCTATTATTATAGCATATGATTCTACTAATTTCCAAGAGTGTGAGGTTGTTTCTTACAATTCAACAACTGGTGAATTAGTTTTTGCAGCACCAACAAGAACAGTAGGTAGCGGTACATATAGTACTTGGCAAATTAATTTAGATGGTGCGTCTGGAGGAGATGGTTCTTCTGGAACTTCTGGTGCAAATGGTACAAGTGGTACTGATGGTGCTGCTGGTACAAGTGGTACTGATGGTGCTCCTGGTACAAGTGGTCCTGCTGGTACAAGTGGTACAGATGGTACAACTGGTCCTGCTGGTACAAGTGGTACAACTGGTCCTGCTGGTACAAGTGGTACAGATGGTACTCCTGGTACATCTGGTACAACTGGTCCTGCTGGTCTAGCTGGAAACTTTGGTGGAGATACAATGTTGTACACTTTTGCTAACTATGGTGCTCCTTCAGGAGAACCTGCAAGTGGCACATTTAGATTTGATGGAGTAAACGCAGCTAGTGTAACACAGATGTATATAAATGATACAGACGCACAAGCTGCTAATGTTTCTACTTGGTTAACAGAATTAGGAACTAGTACAAATACAATAAAAGGCTCTATTAGATTTAGTATAAATTATAACTCTAACGTATTTGCTGATTATCAAATTCTTGGGTCAGTTGATAATGGTACATGGCATACAGTAACATTAAGATATGTAAGTAGTAGCGGTTCTTCAAGTGCTCAAACTTTTACAACTGGTAATTCTATAACAGTATCCTTTGCAAGAGCAGGAGATGTTGGTAGTTTATATTATGGAACAAGTGGCAGTGATGTAAAACTTCCTATAAGCGGTGGAGCATTTACAATATCAGCAAAAAATGGTTGTATAATTGACTCAATGGTTGGAGATGTTGGGGGATTACCAACGTTTACATATCCTATAGCTAGTGGAACTAGTCAGACTAAATATTTTAACGGATCAATAATTGGTCAAACTTTACAATTTTCTATAAATAATTCTGGAAAAACTGGCCCTACAAGTTTAGTTTTATATGTAGATGATGTAGAAGTAGATTGTGGAGTGATAGGAACTCTTCCTCCACAGGCTACTGTTTTTTTACTTATACCTTCTAATGTTATTTCTCCTTCTAATATTAGAATAGAAATGGTAGATGGTAATTGTGCATATATTCCAATAGATATAGCAGTGAATGGTATTGCATCAAGTTATTCAGGTCAGTACGTTCTTGTTGCTCAAACATTAACATCTCCACCTTATGGTTCAGGATTTTTATATGTATCAAATGATTATGGTACACAAACTTCTTGGAACACGGTTGGATTATATGATAATTGGGGAACAGTAGCAATAAGTGGTAATGGACAATATATGTTAGCAGGTTCATATTTTCAAGATGGTAAAATATATAAGTCATCAAACTATGGTGCTTCATTTACAGAAATAACAAATCTTCCATATTATAGTGCCATTGGTCAGCCTACTATAAAAGGACTTTTTTCAGGAACAGCAATATCAAATGACGGTCAGTATCAATATATAACTTCAACGTTAAATTCTAATCTTGCTCCATCAAATGGTAGCTATGGTTATGTATTTAGATCAACTGACTATGGAGTTACTTGGACTAGAATTGAAAGACTATCTTATGATTCAGCATATTCAGTAGCAATAAGTTCAACTGGACAATATGTAAGTTATGGAATAGGTGGTGGTACATTTGGTGGTGGTTTTTTAAAGTATTCAAGTGATTATGGTGCTACATTTAACATTGCTAATATAGGTGGTGGTACCAATGCAAATGTAATTAATGTATCAATGAGTTCAACTGGTGGAACCCAAGTTGTAGCGTTAAATGGAGGATCATATGGTACAACATATGCTTATGCAAAGTCAACTGATGGTGGTGCTAACTTTACTGTATATGGTGTAGGATTTCGTCCTTGGTTTAGAACTAATGCAAATGATATTAATGAATATGCAATAACACTTAAAGTTGATGATTTTGTTTGGTGGTTAGATTCACCAGGTTCTACTCCATATTCACCTTTAGCAAACTTATCACCTGGTAGATTTAGAGCAATAGATTCTTCAAGTAATGGAGTTTATGTATATGCTGGAAGCACTACTGGTTTATTTAAATCAACTGATTCTGGAATAAATTGGACACAAATATAATTTTATAACATGGCATATCAAGATATTGAATTAACAATAAGTACAGGACAATCTTTTATTACTGGACAATTTGTACAAGTGATACATGATTTAAGTAATTATATGTTTGGTCAAGTAGTATCATATAATTCTGAAACAGGAAATTTTATTTTTACTCCTACATCAGTTACTGGATCAGGTACATATACCTCATGGTATGTTGTACCATCAGGTTCTGTTGGACAAGCTTCTTTATTTGAAGGAACTACTACAAATACTATTGTTGTTCCTTCAACTACAACTACTACAACATCTGCTCCAACTCCAACATATTTTTACTATAACGCTTTACCATATACTTGCCCTGGTTGTTCTGTTGGACCTCAATTAGTAGTTAGATCAGCAACAAGTAGAATTAATGGATTCTTTTATAACATAGGAGATGGTCTTGTATATCAGGTACAAGCTGGAATTGGTCCCACTACATATGATATAGATTTAGATGGTGCTGCTGCAGCATCAACCTGTAGCCTTGCTTGTTCAATATAATTAAAAAAAGATAGATTAATACCATGCCATATTCTAATATAACCTTTAATACAAACACTGGATTAGCATTTGTTTCTGGACAATATGTTCAGTTAATACATGATGATTTAAATTATATATTTGGTCAGATAATATCTTATAATAGCAATACAGGAGAAATGACAATTGCTCCAACTAATATTGTTGGTAGTGGTACATATGATGATTGGACAGTTACGCTCTCTGGTGTGCAAGGTGGATCTGGTAATAATGGTAGCTCTGGTTCTTCTGGTTTAAGTTATGGTACAAGTGGTACATCTGGTCCCATAGGTTCTTCTGGTACTTCTGGTTCTAGTAATGGTACTAGTGGTTCATCTGGTGATGCTGGTACATCTGGTACTAGCAATGGTACTAGTGGTTCATCTGGTGATGCTGGTACATCTGGTACTAGCAATGGTACTAGTGGTTCTTCTGGTTCTAGTGGTACTTCTTTTGGTACTAGTGGTTCTGCTGGTTCTAGTGGTACTTCTTATGGTACTAGTGGTTCTAGTGGTTCTAGTGGTACAAGTAATGGTACTAGTGGTTCTGGTGGTTCATCTGGTACTAGCAATGGTACTAGTGGTTCTGCTGGTTCTAGTGGTACAAGCAATGGTACTAGTGGTTCTAGTGGTTCATCTGGTACTAGCAATGGTACTAGTGGTTCTGCTGGTTCTAGTGGTACTTCTTTTGGTACTAGTGGTTCTAGTGGTTCATCTGGTACTAGCAATGGTACTAGTGGTTCTGCTGGTTCTAGTGGTACCTCTAATGGTACTAGTGGTGAAAGTGGTACTTCTGGTACTAGTAATGGTACTAGTGGTTCTAGTGGTTCTAGTGGTACAAGTAATGGTACTAGTGGTTCTGGTGGTTCATCTGGTACTAGCAATGGTACTAGTGGTTCTGCTGGATCTAGTGGATCTAGCTTTGGTACTAGTGGTTCTGGTGGTTCTAGTGGTACATCTTATGGTACTAGTGGTTCTAGTGGTTCTACTTTTGGTACTAGTGGTTCTGGTGGTTCATCTGGTACTAGCAATGGTACTAGTGGTTCTGCTGGTTCTAGTGGTACATCTTTTGGTACTAGTGGTTCTGCTGGATCTAGTGGATCTAGCTTTGGTACTAGTGGTTCTGGTGGTTCTAGTGGTACAAGCAATGGTACTAGTGGTTCTGCTGGATCTAGTGGATCTAGCTTTGGTACTAGTGGTTCTAGTGGTTCTAGTGGTACTAGTAATGGTACTAGTGGTTCTGGTGGATCTAGTGGATCTAGTAACGGTACTAGTGGTTCTAGTGGTTCTGCTGGATCTAGTGGATCTAGCAATGGTACTAGTGGTTCTGGTGGATCTAGTGGATCTAGTAACGGTACTAGTGGTTCTAGTGGTTCTGCTGGATCTAGTGGATTTACTTATGGCACTTCTGGTAGCTCTGGTGAAACTGGTACAAGTGGTACCTCTAATGGTACTAGTGGTAAAACTGGTACTAGTGGTATAGATGGTACTAGTGGTACAGATGGTGCTGTTGGTGCCAATGGTACTTCTGGTACATCTGGTTCTAGTGGTATTAACGGTTTCCCTGGTACACCTGGTAGCTCTGGTACAAGTGGTGAAAGCGGTACTAGTGGTGAAAGTGGTACAAGTGGTGAAAGTGGTACTAGTGGTGAAACTGGTACTTCTGGTACAAGTGGTGAAACTGGTAGCTCTGGTACAAGTGGTGAATCTGGTACAAGTGGTGCTAATGCAGCAGGTGTAGGCTTATGGCAATATGTTGCTTTCAACTTGGGATCAAGTGCTGGTACTATGGAAGCTGCAGGTTCAGGAAGTACATTTGCTGGGACAACAACATTATATATTAACAGAGTTGATATAGATGGTTTAGACTGGTATAGTTATATAAACGGATTATTAACAACATCTGGTAGATTCTTAGTACAAGTAACTCAAGTTGGACATCCTAATAATAGTGGATTATATAAAGCAGAAACATTAGGCTTGTCAGGTTCTTCAATGCAATTGACTTCTTTGGTGGTTCAAGCTGCAAGTGGTACATTTATTGATAGTGCACTTTATAACATTTCTTTTATACCATATCCAGCTGATGGAACTTCTGGTACAAGTGGTGTAGACGGTGCTTCTGGTAGTTCTGGTTTTAGTGGTACAAGTGGTACAAGTGGTCCTGCTGGTACATCTGGTACCACAGGTCCTCAAGGTCCTGTTGGTCCTGCTGGTCCTGCTGGTCCTGCTGGTTCATCTGGTACATCTGGTGCTGGCGGTGGTGGAGGAATTGCAACATATCAAGTTCCTTTAATTGCACCAAACACAAGTGTAATAGACACAACTCCTCAAACAGGAAACAACTCAATATTATATAACTATACAGCTACAGATTGTTCTAACTATGTTAGTGGAACTCTTACAGTGGTGTTTAATCAATATGATGGAGTAGCTATTACAGATGAAGTGATAACTGTTTTAGGCAGTGCTGCTGGATTATCTTTTGGTGCGTATATATTAAATAATGTTGTATATTTGACAATCACTACACCAAGTACAGACTGGAATTTAAACTTTAGTAAAATAATTTTCTTAGATTTGTGTCCTGCTTCTTGTGGTGATCTATTAACAGAAAGTGGAATATTCTTAGAAACAGAAGATAACTTCTTACTTCAAATAGATTGTATCACTCCTCCTCTGCAATATGAGTATTTAATAGCTGAGAATGGTGATTACTTAATGACGGAAGATGATGAACTAATAATAGTAGATATAAACTATATGTCTACTGAAGCGGATGATTACATAATGACTGAGAACTTTGATTATATTATAAATTAAAAAACAAAACAAATAAAATGGCAAACGTAAAAATTTCCCAATTACCTGTAACCACCTCTCCACAAGGAGCAGGTTTAATACCAATTGTACAAGATGGTACAACGTATTCTACAACAGTAAATGAATTAGTAGGAGATAATGGTGTATCTTCCTTTAATACAAGAAAAGGTGCTGTAACCTTAACAAATACAGATGTGAATGATGCATTAGGATATACAGCAGCTAATGCATCAATTGTTGTGCCTAATAGTAGAACAATCACTATCAATGGTACAACCCAAGACTTATCAACTAATAGAACTTGGACAATTGGTGGCAACACAATAGATTTACAAAGTGCTGGTGCTATCACTGCAGGTGATGCTGTAGTAATTAATGATTCTGGTAACGTTTCTTCTGTAGTATCTGCATTTATAAATCCATCATCAAATGCAAACTTTCCTGGAGGTACAGGTGTAAGTGTGAGTTCATCATCTATTAAACCTAGAAGAGTAGTTAGTCCGCATGACCCTAATATGTCTGTTTTTGTTTGGGATGATGCAAGTTATAATTATTTATATATATCTTTAGGAGTAGGTGTTGAAGGAACTGGATCTGCAATTACTTCAGCTGGTAATGGTTCAGGAACAGTTGTTAGTTCTTCTTATAGTAGTTATGATGTTCAGTGGGATCCATTTAATCCAAATTTAATTTTAGTAATATACACTGATGTTTCTGGTACTATGTATGGTCAGTATATATATGTAAATAATGTTTGGAATGATACTGGAAGTACTACATCTTTATCAACATATACTTTTTCTTTTACTATAACTTCTGGTGCTGGTGATGTTTCTTTTAAATTTTCAGAACAATATCAAAATTTAATTACAATATTTTTCAATAATAGTTCTATAGGAAACTATCCATGTGTAATAAATGGTGTTGTTGATTTTTATAGTATTACTGGTACACAGTGTGTAACAAGTCCATATGTTCCTCTTACCACAGATATATCATATGCTTCAATTATAGGTTCAAGAATGGAAAGATTAGAAGGTCAAGATAAATTTATATTTGCTTTTAGTGGTTATAATACTCTTGCAGGAGCTTATGAAAGTAATGCATGGATATGGACAATGAGTTCAACTCCATTTGATGGTTATAATGCTCCTACACCAAATGTTGGAACAAAATATCTTTTACTTGATAATTCTGTTTCTCCTTATAGTTCTGGTGTTACTGCTCTAAAAGCTAGTTTTATTGATAATTCTCGTTTTGTATATGGAGCTTATCGTTATAATGTATCAATGGAGCAAATATTAATCACAGTAGTTGGTACATACTCTGGTATTACAATTAATAGTGTAGGAACTCCAGTTGAAAATACAAATCATCTTTATCCTAACACTTCAGTTTCTCCTATGTTTACTCAAATGCCTACTAATAAAAGTTACATTTTATGGTATTATGCATTGTATAATGGTTCTAATTATGATATTCAAGGTTGTACAATAAGAGTTACATCTGGTACGTCACTTAGTTCATATTCATCAGATCTAATGTTGATGCCATATTCTGCACCTCCACTTTTTCAATTTGTAAGTTCAAATATGCTTATATGGTCATATGTAATTAGTAATGATGTAAACGGTACTGCTACTTTATTCTTTACTAATTTCACTAATACTACTTACTATAATAAAAAATCAACTATTACATATGTGAATCAAGTGTTTAATAGTCAAAATTTATTAGGGATTGCTCAAAACACTGTTTCTGGTGCCCAAACTGTTCAGATAATACCTTTTGGTGGAGTTGATGAGAATCAAACTGGTTTATCAGCAGGCACTTATTATTTACAAAATGATGGTACACTTACACAAAATGTAACTCCATTTATTTTTGGAAGAAGAATAAATGCAACAACAATTAAGACAGCTAATTATCCAACAATTTAAAAAATAAATATATATGAAATTATTAACAACAAAACAAAATATAGTAATTCTTAAATTAGCAGATGATGTTGCTGTAGATGTTACTGCAGATAAAGTTATTCTTACAACAACACATCCTGGTTTAGATGAAAATTCAACTATGGAACAAGTAGGTCATTTAAATCATTTAAACTCAGGAAATACAATCCTTGTTGAAAATGTAACTGCAGAATTACCAAGTGAATATCATTCACATAAGTTTAAATATGAAAACAATAAATTTACTGTTGTTCCTGGATGGAAAGATCCAGAGGTGGCACAGTAAATAACAAAATAAAAAAGCCTACATTAAGTAGGCTTTTTTTATTTCTTCTATCACTCTCTCTGGAGTAATTGCTCTTTGGCATTCAAAGTGTTTATCATATCCTTTATATATTGGACACCAGTTCCAATCTCCTTTATCAAACTTAAAGTTCTTATTGTTCCAACAACCGTGACATACAGATGTGTCTATTATTCTTGTGCAGTTAGTTGTAAACTCATGACCATATTCTGAAAAGTTACAAATCATTACAACATGTTTTTTTAGTGCCCATGCTAACCATGATGATCCACTACCAAGTCCTATAAAAAATTCTGAATGATGAATTAAGTTCATTAAGTTTTGTGTAGATTTATCAAACACAGGTGTCACTCCTTCTATATTAGTTCCTTCTTTAGATACATCTACTACAACGTATCCTTTGTCTTTAGTTAAATATTTAATCAACTCTTTCCAGTGTGGCCAAGTTTTACAACCAGAAGTTGCATTAACTGATATAGCTATGTACTTTTGACTAATTGGTCTTGGGTCAGGTCTGAAAGACATCCTAGGACATATCTCTACAAATGGCAAGTTTAATATATTAGTAGCAGCTTGTTGTAAAGGAATTGTTTGTGGTAATGTATTTGGTTCAAAGTCCTCATGCCAATACCATCCTAATCTAAACATTCCTACAATTCCATACACTGAAACTCCTCTACCTACAAATGTAAGCTCAGGGTACTCTGACTCAAACATGTCATTAAGAAACGTAGATACTACTACCTCACAATTATATTGCTTTTTGAATTCCAAACAGTAAGGTACCCAAGCTAGTGTATCTCCAAGGCTTTTAGATTCAAATGTAATAAATACTTTTTTTCCTCTGATATAATTTAACAAAGATATTGTTTCTAATACAACATCTCCATCACATATTTCTATTATAAAATCTGATAGATATTTCTTATTAAGCTTACCCCAATGTCCCTTTTTAAGATTGACAGAATACAGCTGTTTAGTTTCTCCATTTTTTCTTTCTAAAAATTTAACTAGATATTCTTTGTCTTCTGGTGTATCTTGTAGTTCAAAGTATAAACCGTCTACTATGTTAAGATTGTATTTAAACATTGTTGTAAGTATTTATATATAATTGTTTTGTTCTATTTGAGTCATACTTTTCATTTATCTTAAGTATGTTTTCATAAAATTTATGTAATGTATTAGCTACATATTTCCAATCTAAACTTTCACGTACACTAAACATTTCTTGTCTTCTATAGTCATATGTTTTAATTGTTTCTTTAATACCTAGTACTACATTTTCTGTTGTGCATTCTGGTATCACCCACATGCCGTATATATGTTTAGATCCTCTATAAGTTCCCACAATGGGAACACAAGAACTAGCTGCTTCCATCAGTGTAAGATTAGGATGTCCAGCCTCTAAGAATGAAGGGTGTAAGAATATTGTATGAGATTGATATAGTTCTCTTGTCTCTTCATCTGTTGGATTTGTTAACTTTAAAGTTAACTTGTCATAGTCTAATAGTTCTGAATGTATTTCAAAAAACTTCTTGTTATCAGGATGTCCTGCTATTGTTATAGGTAAGTTTAGTTCTTTAGCTGCTTCTATACCATATTTAAATCCTTTTCTATCTATGCCACTGTTACCTGCTAAACCATTATTAGCTAACATCAATAGACTGTGTGGCTTATCTTCTTTGCTTGGCGTAAAGAATTCAGTATCAGCACCGTGTGATAAATAGAACAACTTATCAGTTTCACTAAAATAATCTATAAGATACTCAGCATGAGTAAATGATATTATAGATCCTTTAATAGCTTCAAGGTTATGTTTAAAACAATAGCTGTCCTTACCATACCATTCAACATGATGGTCGTGTAAAGAGAAAACATAAGGAATATTATTGTCTCTACAGTGAAGAGCTTGATTAGCCATGTGAGCATGTACAATTACATTTGGTGTTTTAGTTATCTCATTTATATACTTGACATCAACTATATCACCTATATCTTCTAACTTTCTTTTATACTCCCATGTTAATCTTTCTATTGCTCCCCAGCCATTAGGAGGGATAGTGATTAATCCTGTGGCAACGTGTACTATATTAATTGGTTCCATTTTGTTCTAAATTTAAGTTCATCTTCTTTAAGTTTAATAATTTTTTCATTAGTGAGCTCTTGTGCATTTACTGTATTCATGTGCAATGCTACAGAATATCTAACCATTGCATGTTTTATACCTTCTTTGATAAGCATCTCACTATAATCATTGTCTTGGTAGTACATATCAAACTGCTCATCAAACGGTCTTATCTTGTCTAAGGCAGACTTCTTTATAGCTATGCACCAGCCCTCTAGGAATTCAGTAACTTTGTATGATTCAAAGTATCTACTTTTAGTTCCTACAAAATGAGTGGGAAAATACTTAGCATAAAGCAACGGATCTCTGGGAGAAAATGATTCTATATCTGGTCTTTCAGAATGTATGTTCATCATCTCTGTAAACCAATGGCGTTCATATGAAACATCATCATTTGATATTACAACCCAATCTCCTGTTACATAATTGAAACCAAGGTTTAAATATGCGTTGTAATTAAACTTGTTTTCAGGATGAATATAGTTATGCCAACTGTGGTACTTGTTAGGATTATTACTTCCTGAATCTATAAGCTGTATGTTAAATGTATAATCTTCTTCACTATCATGAAGGGTATTGATGGTTCGTTGCGTCATTGCAACATCACTACTATCTGTTAGTATAATTACATCTACTATCATTTCTTTATAAATATTTTTAATGTATTATCAATCAATGATACGCCATCTGCTTGTGTAGTGAGTCTTTGTTTTACAATACCCATCTGTGACCCTGCAAAGATACTATTAAAATACATATCTGCAGCATCCCATTTATGAGTTCTTAATTTATGTTTTAAATGTGTAGAAATAGATTTAGGGAACATGATACATTGTAAACCTATAATGTGATTAGTCACATACATATCTTCATTAATATCTTTAACAACAGGACTTTGTGGCCAAGCATTGTCTAACGTAGCTGTATCTCCAAAAGACATATAATGAATGTTATTTGGTGCCAGTTGCTGTGCACATCTTTCTACCTTTTGTATAAAGTTATCTATGTCTCCTTCAATTAAACAATCTCCTTCACACACCATTATATAGTCACAGTCATGGAATTCTGTTAAGATGGCATTCTTAAATGCTTCATAACATCCATAGTGTGCTGGTGTAAGTGCTGGTCCATATTTCTTGGTATCCTCTTCATTGAACAGTTCCATAGAAACACAGTTTGGTCTTAGGCAGTTATGTTTAGGAGGCAATGATTTATACAATTCGTTGGTGTGCAGAACATATTCCCATCCAAAGTTTTTAACTCTCTCAAGAGAAGCTCTACTTGCTTTCTCTCTATCATCATTGATTGTGGTTTGGATATGAACTAGTTTAATCTTAGGTTTGATATTTTTCCACATGAACTTTCCTGTATTTCTATACTTATTAATGGTACTATCATTAATTGTATGATTTTCAACCTTGTATAAGTTATCTCCATCATAAAATTCAAACCTTATATCTATCTGCTTGCCAGTATATACAAACTCATATTTATATTCTCTTGTCCTAGCTATATCAATTTGGAATAAGACATCTCCTATATTTACTTTTACTACTCTGTTATCTACATTGTATGTATAAAAATAGAACATAAATGTGTTCTCTTTTCCAACAACTGGTAGAATGGAATAGTATTCACTATGGGAAGACAATCCTGTACCGCTGTGCTCAAGGAAAGTCTCATCCCCATTCATCTTCTTCATTGGTCTAAGATATAGTTCATTTTTATCAAGTCTATCTAGCTTCTTTGCTAAGTAGTCTTCTAAAAAATTCTGTGCTCCTATTTCATTACATATTCTATTATAATTCTCTACATCTCTTACATCATCAAAGTTGTTTAAGAAGTAGTCTATATCAAATGTCATACCGTTGGTCTGTACGCCATATTCAAATGCTGTTTTAAAAATACCTAAGTAGCCCTTCTTACCATTACACACTTCAGTGAATGATTGGTTAATCACTGGAATATCTCTAGGATCTATTATAATATCAAAGGTTACATAGAACAATCTTTTAAAGTTGTTTTCTTTAGCATGCTTAAAGCCGTTAAAGATATTAGTTAATACAGCCAATGACTGATTTCCATTGTGTAGCTGATTGATATTAATCTCAGCATCATATTCTGCAGGTCTGTTATAGAACAGTGTATAATATGAATGAACAGTCATTGGATTGTGCTTATCATACACATAGTAATCTACCATCTTTTGGATTTCTTGATCTACAGGATAATGGCTAACCAATATAATCTTTCTACCTAAAGGTTTTAAAGATTCTATACACTGCTTTGTAAGTTCTGCACGTTTCTTTAAATTAGGATAGGTTCCTACAACAATAACCTCTTCATCTATATTACTGAAGTTTAAAAATGTTATCATATTGGTAGTATCAGTACTGATATCACCAGTTAAATAAACCATATTTGGCTCATCGTTGTACTTGTTACAATAGACATCTAGGTTATACATCACCTTAATAAGATCAGGATATTCTAGTGCTTCTTTGATGGCAATTGGATTAAGTTCTTTATTGCCACGGTCCCCCTTAGATGGGAATAAGAATACGTCACAAGCTGCAACAAAGTCTGATACATCAGAACGCTCTCCCCATAGAACACAATTCTCAGGTTTGTTTTTTAACAAAGGTTCCCAATATGGTCTAAAGTTATCAGCTTGGTTACCTAAGAAATGAAACTTAATCTTATAGTTTGTAAGTTTCTTAGCCATCTCAAAGGCGTATGCCTGGTTCTTTCTCTGAGTAAACAGCCCTACAATAACTACATGCTTATAGTCATGTTCAAGTCCTATTTTCTCACGTAGTGCATGTTGATTTCTTTGCTTATAGTCTACAGGGTATTCAATCACCTCAAATGGCACCTTGCTATCTATATATTTAAAAGAGTTGTAGGCACTTACAAATATGTACTTATCAGGAAAATACCTCTTGTCCTTAGGGTTAAAAGAACTATCGTGGGTAGTCTCTACTATTCTATAGGTTCTGTTTGGCTTATATATTTGGTTACTGATTGCGTCACTCATGAACATCTCAGGGAACTCCTCAATAGATATGACATCAGGTTTAAACTTGTTAATAATGGTTATTACCTCACTTTTGTCCTCGCCTAGAGTATATATGTTTTTCTCCCCTAATATGTCAAATATCTTATTTCTTTGTATGTTAAACGCCAAAGCCAATATGGTATGCTCCACCAACTTGATTTCAAAGCTATGTTTAAGTAATTCTATCTTATTAAGCGTCACTTGAGGTAACCCTCCTGTACTCAAATGTGGTACAATTATTAATAGTTTTTTCATGCTTACAAAGGTAGGAATAAGTTATTAAAGTTCAAACAAATAGGTCAAAAATTAATTTGGTTATTTCATTTTTTTTACTTACCTTTGACCCCCAAGACGTGGAATATTCTATTTCATGCAGTCTAGTATTACTATCTAGACAAACTTTCAATTTATTTTTTAACTATATACTGATTCAATGAACTAATAATCATTGTGTTACGTATATATTTTTTATTTAATATGTAAATGAAAAATGTACCTTCTGTTGAAAAGATCAAAGACTGGCTATTTCCAAGTATGATAACCCTGTTAGGTTTCTTTATTTGGAACACCATTACTGATATCAAAGATGATATTAGTGAAATGAAGAAAGATATTAAAACTTTAATGGCTCAATCTAATATAGATCATACAAGGATAGATGGTTTAGAGAGAGCAGTGTTTAAAATTGTTCCTAAGACTACTAGTCAAATTCCTTTACCAAAAGAAGAACCAGAATTAATAAAACGTGTAGCTCTTATTCCTAAAAATGAGATAGAAGAAACAAAAAATATAATATGAAAGAGTTTTTCAAAAATATGTTAACAGATGAGCGTGGATCTATCAGTCACAAGAGAATGATAGTATCTACTGGAGCTTTAGCGTTGTTTGTAGCTTTTATAGCTCATATACCTGTTAGTAACCATTTAGCTGATCTTATAGCTGGTATTGTAGCTGTAGGAATGGGCTTTACAACTTGGGATAAATACAGTAAAAAGAAAATAGATGAATAAGTTATTAGTTTTTATAATAGTAGGTTTAGTGTTGTACACAGCCTTTAGTAAAGGAGGAGGATGTAATTCAGGTCATAAAAAATCTGATACTACTATTCTTCGTGATACTCAATGGAAGACACATGATACTACTATATATAAAACATTGAAAGGCAAGACTTTACATGATACTATTATTACTCCTCCAGAGTATATAGCTGACACAAACTATCCTAAACTTTTATCTCAATATAATGATTTATTGAAGAAGTATATGGCTCTTGTGGAGTTCAAAGACACTATCAGATTAGATACCTTAGGGTATGTAGCAATCACAGACACTGTGAATCAGAATAGTATTAAGGGAAGATCTATCAGATCTAACTATAAGATCCCTACAATTACAAACACAATTACAATTAATCACTATGAAAAACCTAAAGCTAAATTGTTCTTTGGGGGTGGCATAGATCTAAGTCCATCGTTGGCTCCTATAGGTGCACATGCTGGCTTACTTCTTAACACCAAGAAAGATCAGTTGATTGGTTTACAGGTTGGCACTGGAGCTAATGGTGGCACCAATTTTGGCATCAGTAGCTATTGGAAAATTAAATTAAAATAACATGAAGTTCTTAGAAAAAATTAAAGCATTTATTGCTAAGGTTAGTGAATATATCACTGCTGTAAAAGATATTAAGAAGCAAATCTTTGAAACCATAAATGGTAAAGAAGAAGAGCAAGAGGTTGAAGAGGAAGAAGAAGAAACTCCTAAGAAACCAGCAAAGAAGAAAAACAAAAAGAAATAGAATGGATTTAAGTAAGTTAAAAGGACACATTCCTGATAGTGTAATAGAGCAAATCCCTGGTATCCAGGAGAAGTTTGGTATCAATACTAAGCTAAGACTAGCTCATTTCCTAGCTCAAGCAGGTCATGAGTCTGGTGGTTTTAGAATTACCAATGAAAACTTAAACTATTCAGCAAAAGGTTTACAGGGAATATTTAAGAAATACTTCCCTTCTGAAGCTGTGGCTCTTGACTATGCTAAGAAACCACAGAAGATTGCCAACAGAGTGTATGGTGGTCGTATGGGTAATGGTAATGAAGCTAGTGGAGATGGCTACAAGTTCAGAGGACGTGGATACATCCAGCTTACAGGACGTAGCAACTATACAGCATTTGGTGATTCTATTGGAGAACCTATAGAAGAAACACCAGACTTAGTGGCTACAAAGTACGCATTAGCATCAGCTGCTTGGTTTTGGAGCAAGAATGGTTTAAACAAGATTGCAGACACAGGAGCTACAGACGCAGCAGTGACAATGATTACAAAGAGAGTAAACGGTGGTACAATTGGCTTAGCTGATCGTATCAAACATTTCAAAGAATATTATTCATTAATAGGTTAATTAATAATGCTGACATTTAAACAATTTGCAAAGAACCCTACTGTAGGTAGTCTTTTCTTAACCTTCACAGCCATTAGCTATATGTACGTAGCAGCTGAGAAGAAGGACAAAGCACAGAAGGTTTTGGATGAAAGACAGAGCCACAAGATTGAGGTCTTATATGACCTTGTAAGAAAGAGTGATTCAGCTAATGCTGTGTCTACCACTCAGTTAAAGACATTACAACAGCTTGGAGCTATTAAAAAATTAAACTAATGAAATACTTAGCTTTTATATTATTACTTACTGGATGCACAACTATTGGTGCTCAGGACGGTGAAGCATTAGCTAAAGAAAGGGAGTTTGATGAACTTGTTAAAAAGACATCTGCTAACCTAGACTTTAGTCTTTCTATCCAAGCTGAAGCTACCAAGAAGCAAGATGAAATAGTTGAACAAACAGTTTCTAAAATAACTACACTTAAAACAGAAGTGACACAATTAAAAACAGAGTTGAAAGATGTTAAAGAAAAGCTTGATAGCGTTAGTACTGATACTGGTGTCAGTTACATCGTACTGCCAATATCCAAAGACCAAGAAAATAGGTCAGGACTCAGTGGTAATCATGACAGTACAACAAGGAGATTATATTAATACCCTGTATAAACAATACAGGTTTCAGATAGATTCATTAAGTGTTAACGCTCAGCTAAACAAGGTGGCCATAGACTCCCTTAGACTTAAATGTGATAGTCTTGGTAAGGTGATGTATGATGCTGCTCAGTACAAGTGGAAGTATGAAGCTAACAGAGAAATCTTTTTGAAAGCTCAAGTAGATGAGAACAAAAGAACTAAGCTACATGAGTTATCCAAACTTATAATGGTGGCTATTATTGTCATACAATTCACTACAATAAGTCAGTTACAAGATATTATAAATCAAAAATAAATCAACATGGCAAAAGCAAAAGGTGCTTCAGACAGACAAAAAATTACCTTTGGAAAACGCAAAGGTGGCAAAGCAGCTAAAACAAAAGGTCCAAAGGATAAAGCTGTTAAAGCTTATAAAGGACAAGGAAAATGATAAATTTTTTAAAAAAGTTGCTTATCAGACTTAAGCAAGTAGTTCCTATTTATTAAATAAAAAGGTATGGCAAACGCATCCTCTAAACCAAAAGCTCAGAGATCTAGAAGATCTGGAGTTAAGAAAGCACAGTTAGTAAAATCAAATCAAGAAGTAATAGCAAACGTATGGACTTATTTAAATCAAAACCAGCTGAAAAAGTAGAAGAACAACCTACAGGTTTTAGAGACCTCTTAAATGCAATGATGTTACGTAGATGGTACATCACAGCATTGGTATTAGGAGGGTTCATTTTAATTATAGGTGGTATATTCTTAGCTCTTAACAATAATATTCCTGCTGCTCCAGAGTGGAAAGAATTGTTGATGTTAATGCTTGGTGCTTTCATTGGTAGCTATGGCAAGATTATAGACTATTGGTTCTCAGACACTGACAAAGATAAGATGCTTGTACAGAAGATGGATGAGGAGGATGGAACTTCTATGTCTCATACCAATGACATGAAAGAAACTAACAAACCTGTCACTCCAATCATCCCTGATGCATTTGTTAAAGGAGCTGAACGTGCTTCTGAGCTAGCTAAGGATGAGCAAGAGCACAGACAGACCATGGAGATAGATGAACAAGAACATGAGCAAGAAATGGAAAAGCTTAAACTTGAGCACGAACTAAAGGCCCACAGACAATGTGATCATGTCTTTGCTGACGTGGACCAAGATGGTGACTATGAATGTGTTAAATGTGGTAAGATAAAAGATTGATAATGAAGAGATTGCTAACATATCTGAAACAGGGTTTGTTGGCAATCCCTTTGTTTTTATTTATAATAAATCTATACATTCTCAAGGCTACAATGTGGATATGTGGTCCAGTTAAACTAGGAATAAATAGTAAGAAATACTTTCGCAATCAGTGGTTGAAGTTACATAAAATGCAACAGCTATTGCAAAACATCATCTCTAACTAAAAAAGTTAAAATACTTATAACTTTTTTGGTTATTGTAAATTATTAGCAGTCATTGTTGATAATAAAAAGTAACATATCTTTGTTAGATTATGGCAATACCAAGTAAACAAATAGGCTGGAGCAATGAATCTAATCTCCTTTGGGGAATCTGGAAAGAAATTGACGCATTGGGAAGAATTGCAGCATCCAATGGTGGTGGTAGTTCATCTGACCCTACAAATGTTGTACTTCCAGGTGTATCATATGATTCATTTGGTAGACTTAGAGTGTCTGAACCTTTTACATTATTTGATTCTAGTCATAGATATGATGATAATGATTTATGGTCTACAGTGACCAATGTTGGTGGAACTGCTGTATTTAATCAAGATCAAGGATTAATTGATCTAAATGTAACAGCAGCATTAGACTCTGAAGTGATAAGAGAAACAATAAAAGTATTTTCTTATCAGCCAGGTAAGTCACTTCTTGTAATGAATACATTTGTAATGAGTCCTGCTAAAGATGGACTGAGACAACGTGTTGGATATTATGGAAGTGATAATGGTTTCTATTTAGAGCAAGACGATAGTTCTGTAGCTTTTGTAGAAAGAAGTATAGTAACTGGTTCTTTAGTTGACACTCCTGTTTTACAAGCTAATTGGAATGGAGATAAATTAAATGGTACAGGACCTTCAGGATTAACATTAGATTTGACTAAAGCTCAAATCCTTTGGATGGACCTTGAGTGGTTGGGTGTAGGATCTGTACGTATGGGTTTTGTAATTAATGGACAGTTTATTGTATGTCATACATTCAATCATGCAAACTTAATTGCTAGTACATACATCACAACTGCTTCATTACCATTGCGTTATGAGATTAGAAATAACACAGCAACTTCAGGAGCAAGTACATTTAAACAGATTTGCTCTACAGTTATATCAGAAGGTGGGTATCAACTAAAAGGTATTCAGCAAGCAGTTGCTACACCTATTACAACACCTAAAACTTTTGCTGTAGCAGGTACATACTATCCAATGATAGGTATAAAACTTAAACCTACAAGACTTGATGGTATTGTAATTGCAACAGCTGCTTCTATTTTAGGACTTGGTAATGGTAAAAACTACCAATGGAGAATATTAAATGGTGCTACAATTGTTGGAGGAAGTTGGGTAGATGCTAGTGCTGACTCTTCTGTTCAGTATAATACCACAGGAACTAGTGTAAGTGGTGGAAGAATTTTGGCTAGTGGATTTGTTAATTCATCAAATCAAGGATCTCCATCAATAAATATATTAAAAGAAGCTTTATTTGCTAATCAATTAGAAAGAAATGGCTTAACAGGTGTAGCTTATGAACTTGTTATAGAAATAGCTGTAGGCACCACATCTGGTGGTGAAGGTGCATTTGTTTCTTTAGATTGGGAAGAAATTAGTAGATAATAAAAATAATAATAAAATGGCAATACCATCAAGACAAATAGGTTGGAGTACAACAGATAATTTACTTTGGCAAATATCCAAGCAATTGGAATATTTGACACAAGTTACAGCTAATGGCACTACAACAACTACTACTACAACAGCAGCTCCTTAATAGGAAATAAACCAACAAACTACATATATGAAGGATCTTAAATTTATCTGTGCACAACCAGATGATATCTACTACACATGGCAGGTACATCTTTGGTTGGAAAGCTTGAAGAAGCTTGGACATTCAGACAAGGCAATTGTTCTAGTGTACACCCCTAGTTTCAGAGAATACAATGGAAAGTGGGAAAAGATAATGGAACTGTATCCAGAAGCAGACTTTGCTTTTTATAAGGATTCAGGGGACGTAAGTCAATACTTAGGAGTTTATATTCCTATTCTACGTCCATATTGCTTAATGAGATATTTCCAAGACCATCCTGAGATGATTGCAAAAGCAGTATTTTATTGTGACTGTGATGTAATCTTTACAGAGAATTTTAATGTAGACCAATATATAAATGATGAGGTTTGTTACTTATCAGATACTAATAGCTACATCAGTGCTTCATATTTTGATAGTAAAGTAAAAGATGTTCTACCAGAAAAACTGGAAGAATATAAAAATAGAGATGTTCTAGCTGAGGTAACAAGCCTTGTTGGAATCAACAGAGAAATAGCTGAGATTAACAATGATCATTCAGGTGGAGCTCAGTATCTTTTAAAGAATGTAGACTCTGACTTCTGGAAGAAGGTAATGAATGATTGTATATTAATACGTGTCTACCTTCAGAATATAAACAAAGAGTTCTTCGCAAATGAAGATAAAGGGTTTCAAAGCTGGTGTGCTGATATGTGGGCTGTTCTTTGGAATGTATGGCTTAGAGAAAAGGTAACACAGAATATTCCTGAAATGGAATTCTGTTGGTCTTCAGATCCTATAGAAAAGTTAGATAGAACAACTATATTACATAATGCTGGTATCACAGGACAAAACAGTATGGGGTATCCAGCCTTCTACAAAGGAGCATATCACACTGGTAAAGATCCTCTTAAAGATACACATATATACACTGTGTTAAATGATGAGACTACAAAAAAACATGCAAATCATTATTATACACAGCAACTTATAAATTTAAAAAACAAATATAACCTAAACTATTAACCTAATTAAAAAAAACAATTATGGGAAGCAATCAAAACTTAAAAGCTTATGTTCGCTATGATGGTAGTAACAGAGTAGTTGCAGGTAGTCTTATCTTTAGAAGAAGTAAGCCTACAGTTGGCAGATGGCATGAAATTTCTATCACAGAATGTTGTGAGTATGTTCCTACAACTACAACAACTACTACAGTGGCTCCTACTACAACTACAACTACCACTACAGCTGTATAATAAAACCAACACAAAATGGCAAAATCATTATTCCCTGAGGAAATGATGAAATCAGGGGAATTAAACTTAGAAACAATAGCTGGGAAACTTACGCACTTCCATGAGCAATTACATCTATTACATTGGCAGACAAAAAGTTATGCTGAGCATCAAGCTCTTGGAGGATTATATGATTATGTACATGATTTCAAAGATGGTGTAATTGAAAAGCTAATGGGATATACAGGCAAACGTCCTGGTGTATATAAAATAGAAGCACTAAGTGCAGCAAACTCAACAGCTGTTGTTACAGCACTTATGGACTTTGCAAGTAATTTAAAGAAATATGCTGAAGCAAACAATTATCATGATATTTCTAATTTAGCAGATGCATTGTCTGGTGAAGCAGCTAAAACTAAATACTTATTAACTTTGTCTTAATGCAAATTAGCAAAAAATTCTTTCCTCAAGTAATGCAAGATAATGAAATAGCTTATTTTGCTCATCTTGAGGGAATAATAGCTTCTGTAGATGAACTTTCTACATTAGAGATTACAAAGAATCCACATTCATACCATTTTAGATTGGCTCCTTCATTGCCCAAGTATAATGATATGTTGCTACAGGAAATACTTAAATTACATAACTTATTTCAAATCAAGCTAAATCTTTCTAAAAGTATTAAAAGCTCTGCTACAATAGTATTTGAAATAAGTTTGGAAAATTAATAATATTTTTCTACATTTGTGACTAAACCAAAAAATTAAATATATGGCAGACGTTATTAACATGCAAGAAACCCCAAAGTTTGATCCAAAAAAGAAATACACTTGGGCTAATGATGCACAATTCACACTTACTGGTGGTGAATTTGGACTATTACTAAATACTTTACGTGCTATTACTAGTACAAAAGAAGCACAAACTATCCGTATGGCACATGAAGCAGGTGATGCTCTTGAATATTTACTAGCAAATGCTGTTGAAAAAGGAGTAGTGGTTGAACTTCCAGAACAATAATAAAGATATATAAAATGGCAAGAATTAAAAAATCAAAATTAGGTAGCTTATCAGGCTTAGATGCTTCTGATAAACGTGTAGGACCTGTTGACCCTTCTGGTGCTTGGACTAAGGTTCAAGAAAAAACTTTAGCAGGTGCTAAAGGTAAAGCTGTTTTGAAGAAAGACAAGGAACTAGGTGCCACTAAAATGAAAAATGGTGGTAAAATGGGACGTTCTGAAAAGTCTTATGGACTTGATAAGAAGACACCAGCTCACAAAGAGATTAACCCTGCATCATTTAGAAAGGCTGCACTAAAGCGTGAGTCTGAAGTAATTGAAAAACGTAGTGGTGAAATGGCTCCTAAATTAAAGTCTAAAAAGAAATAATCATGGCAACAGCTAAAAAGAGCAAAAAAGCTCAACTTGGTTATTCTGTAGGTTCATATACTACTAGAGAGAAAGATGGAAACTATACTCAACTTGACAGATTTAAAACTGACAAGGGAGATAGATATTATAGATCATCTGGTCCTGATTTATCTACTTTACAAAAAATGAACAGCAGAAGAGCCATGATGAATCGTCCAGATTCTGTTGTATCAACTACCTTAACTCCAAGAGAAAGAGAGGTTATGAAATCTCAAGAAAATCCTATGAAGAAAGGTGGTAAAGTTTCTAAGGCTAAAGTAAAAGCTAAAGATGGTAAATGGATGCAGAAAGCCGCAGCTTCTATCAAGAAGCGTGGTACAGAAGGTAAATGTACTCCAATCACTAAACCTGGTTGTACAGGACGTGCTAAAGCATTAGCTAAAACATTTAAAAAGATTGCTGCTAAGCGTAAAGCTAAGTAACATGGCTAGAATACCTAAGACAAAAGTATATAACCCACAGAAAGCTGAAGCATATGTAGGTAAGAGAGTTCTTAAAAATGGGGACACTCTTACTGCTATCAAAGGTTCTATAACCCCTGTTCCTAATGGTCATCTAATTAAAAAAGATGGTACAGCATTAAAAAAGGGTGGTACAGTTGTTAAAGTGGGGGGTCAAACACACAAGGTGTTTAAGAATAAAAAAGGTGATGTTGTTGTTGACCACACTGCAGGAATACCTGCTGGTAAGTGGGATAAGATAAATCTTACTAAAAAAGCAAAAGCTAAAACTGTTAAACAAGGTGTTGCTTCTGTAAAGAAGTGGCACAGAGAAAATCCTAACTATGGCAAAAAGTCCAGCATGGCAAAGAAAAGAAGGTAAGAGTCCTTCTGGAGGCCTAAACGCAAAAGGTAGAGCTTCGTTAAAAGCTGCAGGTCATGATATTAAAGCTCCTCAACCTGAAGGAGGTTCTAGAAAGAATTCATTCTGTGCTAGAATGACAGGCATGAAAAAGAAACTTACATCTGCTAAGACAGCTAAAGATCCTAATAGCAGAATTAATAAATCACTTCGTAAATGGAAATGTTAACATGGCAACTTTAAAAAAAATAAGTAAAGCTTCAAAAGGTAAAAGATATCAAACTGGTGGTTCTATAGATCCTGCAACTTTTTTTAAAGAGAGAGCTGCAAAAGATACAACAAAACCTTACAACAGAGAAGAAGCAATTTATAACATGAATAGAATCAGTCGTGGTGAATTGAAACCTGTTGCAAGTAAACCTCGTCCTACAGGAAAAGGTGTAACTAAATATGCTGAGGTTAGAGGCGGTGATACTACTTATATGAGTAAAGCAGACTTTGAAAGAAGACATGCAGATCTTATGAAGAAACAAAAAAGTGGTGGTAAGACTACTAAAGCTAAGAACGGTAAGCAAATGATTAAGCGTGCTGATGGTTCAGTTTCACAACGTGGTCTTTGGGATAATATTAGAGCTAACAAAGGATCTGGAAAAAAACCTACAGCCGCTATGCTTAAACAAGAACGTAAAATAAAATCTAAAACTAAAAAATAATGGCAAAGATTAAAAAAGCACAAACTGGTGCTGGTGTTCCTAAAGGATATGTTCGTGGTGAAATGTCTGAAGGTAGATTATATAAAAAAGCTGATCAAGATAAATGGGAAGCTGGTATGGCTGATGCTTTAAATAAGCAAGCTGGTAAAGGTAAATATGCTCCTAAGCCTGCCACTAAGTCTGCTTCTAAAAAAACAACTCCCAAAGCTCAAAACGGTAAATCATTTGGCATGTTATCTGTAAAAGCAGGAATTGATAAAAATCCTAAACCTACACAAGCAGATAGAATTGCAGGTGCAAAAGGGCTTGCTAAGAAAGGTGCTAAAGTATCTAAGTCTTCTAGTATGAAGAAATGTAAATATGGTTGTAAATAATTAACAATTTAAAATAATAAATATGGCAACTGTTAAAAAGGTTAAGAAGGCTCAAGATGGATATATGACAGCACTTAAAAAATCTGCTGCATCTGATTCATCTCGTAAAAAAGGTTTATCAACTGGTTTGTCAGGTAATCCTTTGTTTAAAAAAGCAAGTGAGATGAAAGATACTACTAGATATAAAAAAGCTCAAAATGGTATTGTAGCAAATGTTAAAAAGGCTGCTTCTAAAGTGGTATCTACAGTTAAAAAAGCAGCTCCTAAAGGAGGTAATCCTTATAAAAAAGTTGCTGACCTTAGTAAAACTCCAGGACAAAGATTCTTAAGTAAAGATAAAGAAGAATTCAAGTCTGGTGGTAAAATGAAGAAAAAATAAAACAATAAATATGAAAAAAGTAATTGCAATTTTATTAGTAGCAACATTAGCTGCTTGTGGTAGTAGTGGCTTTGGTAGCCCAGAAGTTAAAACAGATTCTACAGTTGTAGCTGATACAGTAGCTGTTGATTCAGTAAAATAATCATTATGCCAAAAGCAATGACATCAGGCAAAGCTAAAGGTTCTGGTAAACCAAAACCTGCTCCTAGAGTGGCTCCTCCTAAACCAATTAATGGTAATTATATGAAGGAAGCTGATACAAAGCTTAGACTAAAAAGCAAAATGTGGCCTCTTAAACAAAAGAGGTTATCAAAATAAATAGTACTTCTCCTGCATCCCAACGAACTGCACGCTTAGGTTGTGGTAACCCATTCTAGACAGGGCCCCTTAAAGAAGTCTTCTTATTGTGATACTTGGTAAAGCCTCTTAGTAATAATGTAACCAAGTGAATGATTCCCCCCTATAGTCTCAGTATTATAGGTCTGTACCTAACTGCATACCATAAGAACTGCTTTTAGGTCACCCAAAAGAAAAGCCCCAAATTACTGGGGCTTTTTTATTTCATTGTATATATAGTCCATCAGACTTGCATGTCGTATATAATGATGTGTAATACTTGCATGTAAAAGTTTTACATCTTCTTCTGTAAGCATCTCAATCATTTCTTTCACATAGCTATCTCCTTTCTCCCATAACTTCTCAAAATGCTTCTGCCATGGAAACCAACCATTTAATCTAATTGGTACCATTACACTACCAACCATGTACTTGTCATGTATCTTGACTCTGTTTTCTTCCAACCACTTACCCATACATACATCTTCATAGCCATAACCTTTCTTGGTCATAGGCTTACACTTCTTAATTAACTGAGGAGATATAAAATAACCACATCCGCCAGATGGATAATCTAGTTCAGGTTCTTTTTGATATGAACCTTTCATCTTATATCCATATACACAGTCTTTATCTAAATGATTGATGATTGACTCAAATAGACCTTGGTTCAATATAGCATCATCATCTATAAATACAAACCAATCTTGATTAAACTCATCAGGGTGAGCTTGGACGTAGTTAATAAAATTGACTGTCTTCTCTTCATTGCTCTGATATCCATCACTATTAGACATAGAGAGCTCATTAGCTGCTCCTGTAAGATTGTCTGTAATAATTACATAGTCAAGAGGGGATAACCACGTTCTAAGACAGTTATCCACTCTATCAACATGTTTACTACTACTCTTAAGTATAATTTTGTATGTCATTACCAGATCATTATTACATCAAAAGGACTCACAAGAATAACTTGCTCATCTTCTGATAAGTCAACCAATTGACCTTGTGACACCTTAGCTGGATCTACTAACACTACATCACCTTTCTTTAATGTAGTTACTACATCACCAACACTGTGTACAGTTAACTTAGAGAACTTCTTAAGCATCTCTCTTTGTAATGCTTCTTTGGTGTTCTCATCAACAATTAACTTGTTTTCTTCTACTTGCTTTGGCACCTCTAAATAGATGCGGTTTCCTAATAGTTTCATACTACTTATTTGCTAGGTTATTAAATCTCTTTACGTCTTCACCAGTTAAAGTGATTTCAGTTTGGTAGGTATTACGCTCTCTCTTTTGTCCCTTCACCTTTCCTGTCTTAGGATCAATGTCTGGCACAGGCTCAGAACGCTCATGTAAATCATCTAATACAAGGATAACTTTCTCGTCTTCCACTTGCATTGATCTTACCACCTTGTTTAAGTTAAAACTGTCTGTGTAGATTTTACCATCTACATTTCTTGTGTAAAAAAATAAATTAGTCATTTTCTTCTTCTTTTTGATTTAATAATATCATTCTCTCAACTAAATTGCCTTCATATTTAGACATATTTTCTAGTTGTTGTTCTAATAATCTTCTGTGATGCCAGCTTAATCCTTTAAATGTTGCATCTAAAGTCATGAAAGTCTTTAATCTTTCAATCTTTTGTGCTAACTCCACTCTTTCAGTGTTAAGTTTACCCACTAACTCTGGTGGTTGTGGACCCACTTCTTGTTGTTCTGGTTCTGGACTAACGTCCCACGTTGGAATACTCATTTAATTGTATTTAATTGGTTATAAAAAGAATTGGTTAAAAATTGTACCTCATAGGCAAAAGCTTCTTCTGTCTCAGAATTAAGCTCCATACCTGCCCAGTACATGATGTTCAAAGCTGTGTGAAATATCTCATGAGCTATGACACCTTTGTCTTCTGTGGTAGCCATCCATATGATTGGTGACTTACCATCGTTAATAGGGAATGATACAGCTCTAGCATCAAAGTCTTCAGCTGTAACAGTGCTATCCAAATTATCCTGTACATATCTAACAACATAGTCTATATCTTCTGTTATTATTACATTGACATCCATGTCAAATGTAGATCCTGATAAAGTGAATGTTCTATATCTAACAAATACTTCATTAGGTTTAGTATCTATAATCTTAATTATAGCTAAACCTATAAGTGCTGTAATTGCTATAGACAAAAAGATCTTATACATTGTACTTCTGTTTTAGTTTTTCACGTCTTCTGTTTACTTCTTCATACCTGGTTGGGTCCATTTCCACTTGGTCATGTTCTTCCAATGTCAAAAGTATGATATTTTCCTCATCAAATGCAGCTTGAGGATATTTTTCTTTTGGGAGAATGTGATGAAAGAATACTGTTAGGGGCTCTTTACCTAAATAATCCATACTAACTTCTGAGTAATGTAACTTCATCTTCCATATCTTTAGGAAGAATTCTTGCATTGGTTTGAAGTCATTGATAGGATGTTTCTCAGGCACCTTTATTGTAAAACCTTTCTTAGCTGTCAAAGGTTTTCTAGGCTTATGTCTAAAACAGTATTCTCCTTCACAATTCTTACCACAAGTTTTACATTGTGATTTCATATTAACATGTTACTTTTAAAGGGTCATTAGCTGAACAGCCACAACTTGGTACATTTGGAGAATTAGATTTACCACATCTTGGGCATATCCATCCTACATTATTTTGTTTAATAGCTGCACAAGTACACATCTTTGGTGGTACTGTACTAGACCAAGAGAATGGAGGATATAAATATCCTCCACAATTTGGACATGTTGGATTTACTATACTTGACATAATCAATTATTTTAATCCTGTTGATCCAAAGCCACCTTCACCTCTTTCTGTTTGCTCTAGCTCAGGCACAACATCAAAGCTTATAGATAAGACTTCTTCAAAATAGACTTGAGCTACTCTATCTCCTATACCATATGGAAACTCTGGAACAGAGCCTGCATTGATGATAGGAGTGAATATAGCCATCCACTCACCTCTGTAATCAGAATCAATAACACCATAAGAGTTGTTAAGGACCCAATTGAACTTAGTTAAGTTACTACGTGGTACTATGATGCCTTTGTAGCCTTTAGGGATTTCAGTTTTGAATCCTAATCCTACACACATTTTATATCCACCTTTATCTGTTATGCTATGAGCATAAACATCATAAGCAGCAGCGTGCTCGCTACCCTTGATAGGCATGCGAGCATCTTCTGTAACTTTTTGTAATTTAATCTTCAACATTTTCTAATTCAGTTTTAGGTTCTTCAATAGATTTAAGTTTATTGATAATGCTTTGTTTAATTTCATTATAAAACTCTTCATTATCCATAATCATTTGTTTGAATTCTTCCAAGTTATACTTAACTTCATTAAATGTAAATGTCTGACCATACTTTCTACCAAGCTGAAGGTCATTTAATAAGTCCATCACTTCTTTTAACTTATCAATACCAAGACCATATACAATCTCAAAAGTTGATAATTTATATGGAGGACTCATTTTATTTTTGATAGCTTTCACTTTAGTCAAGTTACCATACTGTACATCACCATCTTTAACACCAGTTTTGCTCACTTCAATTCTTACATCTGTATAGAACTTCAATGCATGACCACCTTGTGTTGTTGTTGGATTACCAAACATCACACCAATTTTTTCTCTGTATTGAGAAATAACAATCACACATACATTATGTTGAGACAATGCTCCTTTTAATTTAGGATATGCATTATTATTTAATACAGCCTTCTTACCTATTGCACTGTCACCCACTTCACCATCAATTACTTTCTTAGGAAGCAATGAGCTATCAGAGTCAATAATAATAAGATCTACTTCTCCAGTGTTAATCATGTCCATTGCAATATTAAAACCTTCTTCACCTGAAGATGGTTGAGCAATTAACATATCTGCTGTGTTAACACCAATTGCTTCAAAGTAATTCTTATCAACAGCATGCTCGCCATCAATGTAAACAACTCTTCCACCATTCTTTTGACATTCTGCAACAGCATGTCCACATATAGTAGATTTACCTGAACCTTCCCATCCCATTAGTTCATACATTCTACCTTTTACAAATCCACCAGTACCTAATGTAATCCAATCAAATCCAATTGAACCTGTACTGATTACATCATAATGACCATCTGTTTTGGAATCTAGTGCTAAAACTGTACCTGCACCGTATGCCTTATTTAATTTTTCTAAGGCTTCTTGGAGTTTAGAGACACCACTGTCTGTTGATTTTGCTGCTTTCGCCATAATTGTTAATTTAGTGTACAAATTTAATACTTTTCTCTGATATTTCCATACTTTTTCGTTAAAAAAATAAAGCCCCCAAGATAGAAATCCCAGGGGCTGACACAATTAACGAAAAACAGAGATGCAAACATACGCATATAAATGCATATAAGTGCAAAATATTTTATTTTTTATTTACCATTGTTATCCTTTGGTAACTTTTTATTACCTTTTATTGCCTTTGGTTCGTAAGGACAATGCCTGCAGTTATTGCCACAGCAATAGCCACGTTCCAAATGTTGGAGGGCAGTGAATACAACTCTGCCCTCCTCCAAATAATAGTGCACATCTTTTATAAATTCTTTCTTTTCCATGTTATACTATTTCACAAGCACCACCAGCACATGCTGCCACCTGACCAAAGTCTACAGTGTCATCTAATTCCATCACCTTAGTTAAGTCAATGGCTTTCAATGTGTTAATTAACTCATCATATTTCTCCTTTGTAATATCTTCAAATGGAGCTTGTTTGTATGTATGATCAAATGCTGGTAATACAGACAATCCATTATAGACTTCTCTGTTATCCCACATCCACTGACCTACAGCATCCCATTCATTCATAAAACCATCACTAGTTTCTGTATATCTACTACCTTGACCATCACTCAAGTTAACTGATATGTATTTTCTGTCTTGATTGATAGATATAGTCGCTGATACGTTATGTGTATTTGGTCCTTCTACATGTCCTGGTTTAATCCATTCTGTGCTAAATTTCTTAACACGCTCTAATGTATCAATTGCTGTCTCTGTACGTAAAATAGATCCTTCAGGAGCCTGAACAGGAATTCTTACACAAAGTGTATCTGTAGGGCGTAATACATCATCTTCACATAACTCTGGATGGTTGATCATCAAGTATTGAGCAATGTCTTCATTCTTATTGAATCTCATTGTTCTTAAATAATGCTGAGCATGCCATGCATGGATACCACTAGATGTACCTAATACAAGACTGGTTGTGCCTGAAGGTTTGATACATGTTACACGTGCTGCTTCATTAGTTCCAATCATCTCTGAGATTAATTGATTTGTCTTCACAGCTATTTTAGCAGCTACTTCTAAGTTATATTGTAACACTTCACCTGAAGCTATACCAGTCATACCAATACCTAATAAAGCATCTCTGAAGGTAGTCATCTTCCATACATCACGTAAGTAGTGAAAATCTGTAAATCCTGCTTGTAACGTACCAAAGAATGCTGCAGCAGTCACTCTGTCATTAAGATCTTCCTGACATACCACATCTGACACATTCACTTCACATAAGTTACAGAACTGATAAGGACGTAATGCAATTTCACAACAAGGATTAGTTCCCCAATCTTTGTCATTGGTCCAGTAGATACCTGGTTCTCCTGAACCTGAAGCTTCAATACGTTTCCATAAAGAGTTAAATTCTTCTTCACCTACTGATCCTCTTTCTAATACAGCTGAGTTGTTAGCTCTACCTCTTTGCTCATTTAATTCCCACCAGTTGCCATACTTACAGGTAATCATTTCTTCATCATCATGAGAGAATAATGCAATCATTGCTGATCTTCTAATTCCTCCTGCTAATACAGAATTGGCAATGTGGCACAGAATATCATGACATTCTAATGGTGTCAATTTCTCTCCATGCTCTTTACGTTCCATAATAGCATCAATGTGGCTAAGACAAATTTTCAATGGTTCTGGACCAGGTGCTTTACCTCCTGCAGTAACTAATCTTGCCCCCTTGTGACGGATAGCCCTAAAGTCAAACTTAGGCTTCAATCCACCCTCAAAATAAAACTTCATCAAGACCTTCACAGCATCAGCCCAGCCCATAATACTGTCTTCAATAAGCCAGTTTCTGTGCTTGTAACGCTCATGCTTAATAATTGTAGGTAGTTGGTCTACGTGATGCTTCTGTACAGAATAACCTACACCTGTACCTCCTAGCAATAGAAACATAGTCTCACTGAAGCTATGGATACTATCAATTGGTAGGAAACAACAGTTGTAAATACGTGAGTTGTTCACCTCAGCTGCAGCCCCTGCAAACTGTAAAGCCCTCATTGAAGGAAGAACTTTCTTCTTTCTAATGAAAGTAGCACTGTCATTGATTTGTGTCTCTAAATTAGGATATTTCTTGACCATCATGGCTACATATCTATCCACTATCTCATCCCATGTTTCTCTTCTCTTTAGCTCAGGGATGTACTTTGCGTACTTGCTAAAAATGGTAATCTTGCTCAAGGCTTCTAATCCTAAATCCATACGTTAATTGTTTAAATTGGTTAAAAAATGAAGGGTCGCAAATTTACTGCAACCCTTCTTATAAACCAAGAGAATTAAAAAATTCTATCTAACTAAATTTCTTATTTTCATCCCTAATTCAGCGTCATTTGAATGGTCCCTAACTAATTTAGTTATTTCCTTATTTTGATCCATAATCTTCTGTAAATACAGAGTGGCATCCATCAATTCCTCCTGTAGATGATTAAGATAGTTATCCTTATTGTTAGTTTCTAGGGTGGTACCGTACTTGGCAATTCCCACCTCACTACGCTTAGCATACTTCTCAATCACCTCTAGAACTATTTGGTCACTGTTCTGTTTTTCCCACATTTCTACATTTGGGTCTACATCATTGTTATATATCATAACTTTTCATTTAAGATTTTAAATGCTTCTTCTACAGCTGTGTCTTCAGCCATCTTTCTATTGTCTAAATACTCAGATGTATCATAAACTTCTGCTTCTGAATGGATTTCCCATCTAAAATAACCATCTGCTGCAGCTACAGGAGTAGTGATATAGATACCATTCTCATCAAATACATCAAATGTACCTCTAGGGTTCCTATTAATAAAATCTATAATATAACCATTATCTACCTGTTGCTGCTTAGCAATCTCTTTGAATTCTTCAGGAGCATCTGACTCTTCTATAGATTTAGTAAATATATCACTATAATACTTAACTATTACTTCAGCTGCTTTTGGATACTTGTCAAATAATTCTTGTGCATTCATTTATCTACGTTTTAATTGTTTACCACTTTCAGCCCACCAGTCTCTTTCAAACTTCCATTCATTAGGTTCTGGGTAGTGCTGCATATCTTTGTCAACTGATTCTGCTAATATGTTATTTTTTTCACTTTCTATTTCACAGAATTTAATCACATCATCTATGCCAAACTTAGCAATTAGATGATCTAATATTTCACTATTATACATACTCTTTAACTTTATTAAGGTCTAATGTCTCAAACTCATCAAAGAAACCATGCCAAACTTCCACATCTTCTGGAAGTTGCATACCTAGTTTATCTTCCCAAAACTGTACAAGATCTTGTGTTCTATTAAACACCCTATATTGTAGAGATATCTCATCTCTATGCAGTCCATTTCTTTTAATCTTAACAACTTTAGGGAAAATCTCTTGAAATTTCTTAGAAGTTTGAGAATATTTACCCTGTTTAATTAATTCAATATCATCCTTCAAACGAGCATTGATTTCATAAACAACCACTACGTAACCGTCTTCATAGTCATAGTCATCAATTATGGACTTAGTTCTCTCATACTCACTATCTAGAAAGTTTCTAAACTTATCTAAATTTTCTGGTTTAAATAAAAGATACACAGCATTTTCATACTGTGCATCTCTTTTACCATCTTTTATATATCCATTTACAAATCCATTATCATTCAACTTATCTTTACTAATGCTAAGAGTTGGGACAATGAAAATGCTAGTGATTGTGTGTTTTCTTTCCATGTACTATCCTAGTTTTACAACCCCATTATTAATATAGTTTTCTTTAGAGATATTCCACTTGTCATTCTCAATAGCCCATTTTAAATCAGCTATTAAAGATTTAACACCTGGATATTCTGTTCCTTTGTATTCAAAACCTTCTTCAGCATTAATGTATGCTTCATGAGTCATTTCATATATCAATGGAGCAGTGTAATTTGTAGAATCACATACAATAAATGTAGGAGTAGTCACTCTGTAACCATCATTTACTAAATCATTAAAATGATGAGTAGCTGCCCAGAAATACAAGTATCCTTGAATGTATGCTCTACGGTATAAATAATACTCTTTATAGAAGTTTTCTACAGACCAAGTACATTTTAAGTCATACACAGTGATTAGTCTTTTTTCATGATCTACAATCACTTTATCCATCATAGATTTAAATAAATGACCTTCTACTTCATATCCTTCTACCTGTAATTGATTATGTATGTCATATCTAGCACTTTTTACTAAATTTACAATAGGAGCAGTAAAATCATTAGTCCTTAATTCTTCTACAATCTTAGTGGCATTGTCTACATCCTTTGTAGTGACTACTGTCAGCCCTTTGCTTCTTACTTCACGGATTTCTTTGTAATATATCTCTGCGTCACTTCCTATAAACTTACTAAGAACAGCATCCAACTTGATCTTAAATCCTGAATCTACATAAGCAAGAGCTGTTAACTCTTCAAAAGATTTAGTTAATATACCATCTTCATTAGTTGACTCAGCCGTGTGCTTATATAACGCCTCTGTAAATTCTAACATTAATCCTGTAGGAGCACTAGTAATCACTGACATATGAAATCTGTTATCAAACTCATCTGGTTCTAATAACATTGTTTCTACTATTCTACCCATTGTGGTAGCTAAGTTATCTTCTTCTTCAACTTTTTCATTAAGAATATACTTTTTATGGTATTTTCTACGGTTCATTGAGAATTCTTTTAAGCTGGAGCTACTATCCATCTTTACTGCTCTATATTGAGCTTCTGTTCTTACTGGTCCGTTAATCATGTTTGTTTTCTTTAAAGTCTTTAATAATTTGTTCACTCATAGATCTAATCTCCTTTGGCACTTGCTTGAACCACCATCTTACCTCCATTTCATACTCACGTCCTTGATCATCAAGTCCTCTAGGATTAATTAACCAAAAGTTGTATTCTTTGTTTGCATATGTAACAGAACCTTCATGCCATATTTCAGTGAATGAAGGTTGTCTATTAATACTAACTGTAATTGTGTTATCACTCATTTTTTGTAGATTGTGTGGGTTCCCACGTGTAATATAATATATGATAGGGATTTGTACCATACTTTGGCTTCTCAATGTATTGTCTACCAAGACATTTAGTTTGAAGCTCTTCAGGCGTAAGTGTCATACGTTTACCTCTGTATTCAATTTCATAGTTTTCTTTCTTTTGAATACACTCTTTTACGTGACGGTCTACTAGATCAGCATACTTTTTCTCATAAAGTTTTTGCATTACTCTTTTCATGTTTATCTGCTTTTGTTTTCTTGTCATGACATTTTTCACACAAAACTTGTAAATGATCCACTTCACAAAACAATCTTTCTACAAATCCTGGTAAATCTTTGGCTGCACTTAAGCTACCTGCAGGAATAATGTGGTCAACATTAATCTTCTTTTCAATAAACCAGTTTTTACACATATTGCATTGATACTCATACTTTTGTCTCTTATTAGTACCTTTATATAATCTACGTGCTTGAAGCTTAGCTTCTGTAATAGGTTTCCAAAATCTAGACTTTTGTCTGAGTGCACTACGTATAAAACTCCAAAATGCTGACTCTGTCATAGTTCCATGGCATCTTGGTTTACTTACTACTTTTTTAGGTTTTGCTGTCTTTTTTGTTGCTTTCTTTTTCATATAATTAAATTAATCCCTAGGGACAAATAGTCCCCAGGGAATACAAATTTAATCAATTTCTACAATTCTTTTGGAAATTTCTTGCTTTATTTCATCAAGACTCTTAACAATTGTATATACCTCTACAGCAGAAATAGCTGGTATGTTGAAGTCATACTTCTTACGTTCTGCAGTGAATCCCTCCTTAGCCTTATCAGCTAAGCCATCTAACTCACGTACAGCATAAGAGTCATCCAATTGTAATGTATCAAAGTCTAAGTCATGCAAGATTTCAGTTGCTTCTTCACGTGGCACGGTCATAATTGGTAAATACTCCCAACATCTGCCCTTAGACTCACCAATACCCACAACCTTCATTGGATTGATCAATACAAGAACACTGGTATCACCACAACCTACATAGTGAATCTCATCACTAGTAAAATGTAAACCCTCAGCACCACAGTCATCAGTATTCCAACGGCATGCGTTTGGGTCCATGTTCACAGCTCTACCAATTCTGATGTCAAATGTCTTTGTGTGAGCATCTGTAAATCTATTTTCTGTTCTATTAGGTAAATCAAGATAAAGCTCAGTTAAGTTACCAATTCTTTCACCATGATCAATAGCTACATCAACTGTTACTCTACCTGTACCATCACAGTCATGACATTCTGAGCTTTCATACTCATCATCCCAATCAGAATATGTTCCAGAACCATCACAATATTCACAAGTTTCTTCTTCTTGTTTAAATAATGCATCTTCATGAACCATTTTGTAGGTACCGTCTTCTTGTAAGAATACATAATAATCATCTGGTTTCTTCTTCCATACAGCTTTCACTTTATTATATGCATTAGACACAAAGTGAACTAACTCTGTAGAACCGTGTAATGTAACTACGTTTCTCAAAGCTACAAAGAAGCCCTGCTTAGTGATACTGAAAGCATTCTTCTTTAAGAAGTTAAATAACTTGTCAGCTACTTCAGCTCTTGGGTTCAAGCAACACCACATAAAGAATCTTTGCAATGCTTTGAACTCATCATTGTCTGTACCATTGTATCTACCCACTACTTCCAAGAATTCCTCTACTAATAATGGAGGTAAAGTTCTATTGATACCTTTTAGATATAAAGAACCGTCCTTCATCTCAAACTCTTCTAATGTTGCTAAATACAAAGCACCTCTTTTAATAGCCATAGCTTTTTCATATTCAGCTTCAGCTTTTCTCTTTTCTTCTCTAACTTCATCAGAGCTTACAAGATCAAGCAAACAAGCTTCAGATGTGCATCCTCTAGCAAGGTTAAAATCATCAGAAGTTGCTGGAGACTTAGTAACAATACTACCATCATTCATCACAATAGTCAATGTATCATTAACCATTTTGATGTTTAGATAAGGCTTAACAAATCTTGTAGAATCAAGAGATGTTGTTTGGTGCCAATCAATACTAGATGTAGAAGAGAGGGTATGCCCCTCTTCTCTATCTAATTCATTAAAAGCCTGATCAATTTTGTTTTCTACTACTTTTTCAATAGTGCGTTCAATAGCACTTTTAAACCACTTCAAACTTAGCATGTTTTCTGTTTTAAATTGTTTCTAATTCTGTAATTGTGTCTTGTGTTAATGCTGCCTCTAAAGGTGCATCTTCTGTTAATTTTAACGTATAATGTTCTAAGTTAACTCTATGTTTGTGATACTTAAATAGATCTGTAAGAGCTTTGATTAAAGGATGATTATCATTACATGTATAATGCATTACTCCCAACATTTCATTTAAGAAAGGTAGCTTCTCAAATACTTCATTCACTTGCTTATAGATCATATATATAGGTTGGTCAAACAAGTTGTGTTCTTTAGCATAATCTATAATAGTTTTCTTTACATTGCCATCTGCATAAGGTCTACCATTGCTTCTATTATACTCACTTAAAATGGTTAACTTATCACCAAGATCTTTAGATACAGTTGATACTATATTAATTCTGTCAAATGTATATTTTTTATCTCTAATCATTTGTTCTATTAAGAACTCTGTTGCCATTGTTCTAAATGGTCTGTTCTTTCCTTCCATAAATTTATCAATTGTTATCCAGTTATGTAAATCAGCTTTTTGTAAGTTTTCATAAGTTGCTTGTGCAACAATAACAAACACGGCATGTGCATTGAATACAGACCAATAACTGTCCATTGTCTTCTTATCAGCTTCTTTACCATAAACATGTAACTTCTTAACCTTATGGACATCCTCCATTTTATATGTGGTGGGAACAAACTTAGCATATTGATCAGCTAGATTCAACTCTGTCTTTGTACCAACCTTACCAGAGAATTCACCTTTCATTCTAACCTTTTTAACTCCATTCACTGTAACAGGTTTAGCTAGAATCTTCATTCTCTTAGCTTTCTGAGCATCTGTCCAGGTTTGTGGAATCTGAATAGCATCACAATCAATAAAGTCTTTAGCATAAAGACCCACTACATGTTGTAATTCTTTAATGATCTGTCTCCATTGAGACTTAGGATAGTTCTCTAAATTTAGCAAAGACCAGTATGTATGATAATCAATTTGATGACCACTTCTAAGCTTAAAAGGTTTATCTTTCTTAACAAAGTATACAGTTTTGTAACTGTCTCCTAATTGACTTCTTAAATAATCTTGCTTGGTCTTTGTTAATCTATCTGCAAATACATATACACCACCAAAATGACTCTCCATATCCTGAGGTCTCATGTTAGTAGTCCAATAGTTCTTGGCATTATTAAATCTACCATTTTGATATCTATACTTAACTTGATACTCACCTAAGAAATAATCTTTACCTTTCTCAGCTAACCTTTTAAGATCCAACAACTCTATACCTTCTAGTTTTGGTTGTTTCATAGGAGTGGTAGCAAGTTTAAGAATCTCTTTTATATCAATTCTGTCACTTGATCCTATAATAGAACCATCTATATATCTATTATAACTGCCATGAAACTCCATAATAGATTTAATATCAGCCTTTTCTGTAATATTCTCATTGTATTTATCCATGAAAACATTAGCTACAGTTTCTATTTTCTTAAGAATAGTCTGCTTAGCTTCTTGAGTATATCTAATGGCTTCTCTGTTTGGAGTGGGAAACAATCCATCATTAAGACTAAATCTTAAAGCTAGTTTCATATAAATTCTATCAATACCAAGCTTTTCCCAGTCAATTGGATAACTTACATTGTCTAAACATAAATGCATCTCATTACTTAATGCAAGACTAGAATACTGATAGTGCTCAGCTCTATGAATTGTAAAGTTGTTATCAACAGAATAGCTAATACCTGGATCTACATCAAAGTATACGCTATCAAAATAAGCTAGCTGCTCTTTGATTTTAGTAGTAAACTGATGTCTATCATAATAGTTTACAGGTACAATGACTTTTACACCATTACCTTCTGTTGTCTGTGTTTCATATAAAAGATCAATACTGTTTGTATCTTCTCCTTCGTACATCATATATTTACGCTCTACGCCATTCTTTCTAGCTACAAAATAGAAGCTAGAGCTATATGCTAATGGGGCTTTGAAACCTAAGCCCATCATACCTAGTTCTGTGTTACTGTCACGTTTAGTTGACTTACCATATTTACTGATGATATTCACTACATCATCTGCATCTAAACCAATACCAAAGTCTTCAACAGCAAACTCAAATGTATCTGCTTTTGCTGCTCTCTTAAATGAGACAATGATAGGTTTGTCACTTCCAGCTCTTCTGTGACTATCTAGTGCATTACTTGCACATTCACGGATAGTAGAGCCTATTGAATCTGAATAGAGATTCTTACTTAACATCTGCATAAGGACTTGTGCAGAATCTAAGTCTAGTGACATTTTCACAGTTTCCTGTGTTTCTCCCTCTTGGAGGATGTGTGCTTCTGTCTGTTTTTCTAAAATCATTTTGTTAGTAGTTTACTGTAATGTTAAATTCTTGTAGTATTTCTTTTGCTTTTTCTATGTCTTCTATTGTTGACATGTCTGTAATGTTATCTCTGTTTAACTTAAGAATTCTAGTATCTCTTGGTGTGTTTATAAAATGCTTCCAGACTCTGGTAAGTGCCCATGGTTTACCACTATACTCATACATTTTACTAACCTTATCTTTTTGTGCTTCTTCCCACCATTCTCTAGATTGTACAACACCTCGTGGTGTAAAATACTGCACTGTACCACCTTGTCCATTACCATAATAAATACCAACGCTAAAATCATTACCATTAGCAACTGCTATTAAATCTCCTCTGTGGATGTCTCCACCATGTTTTACTGTATACATAATTGTGTCATTTAAAAGGGTGTATCCAATAACCAATTTATTTCTAAATTGTTATTTTCTTTTAATAATTTGTTAATCTTTGTAAATGTTCCATCCGTTTCCCACTCATCATGTTTATAAGATGCACTGGCTGGATGAGATAGTGTAAATGTCCATGTAAATGGAGCTACATATTTTTGATACTTTGCAGCATCTTTACCTAAAAATATAATAGGTGCTTGTACATTAGATAATACTTCTTCTAATAGATACTTAGTAAAAGGTTCCCATATTGCAATATGACTACCTGCTTTATTAATCTCAGTAGTTAACGCAGCATTATACATAAGTACGCCTTGACCAGCTAAATAACTAAGATCTGGAAGTCTTTCACATGTTACACACAAGCCATTATAGAATTCTTTTTCTATACCATCATAAAACTTAGTTAATGAAGGTTGCAATATTCCTGTAGTTGAACAGCTCATAAGAAGACCATCTGCTACTACTTGTCCATCTTTTACAGAATGATATGGACACATTCCCATCATTATGACATTCACATTGTCATAAGGAGTTTCTTTAAAACATCTAAAAACATTGTTAGAAAGAGGGGCAATTTGTCTGCCCCTCTGACTTTCAGATTTTAGAAACTTATAGATTTTATCACACTCCTCACTCTCAATGAATGGCTGCATCCATCTGTGCCAAGACTCATGAAATTGATCTTTAAATTTCTCCCAATTCATATTAAAACATTTCTAATTGATTAAGTACTATTTCTCCTTTTTCATAGTCCATTGGTGTAATATCATATGCATAATCACTAAAGAACTTATGTGCTTTGATATGACGGTCCATCCAAAGACCTGGATGAGTTTCTTTCATAGCAAAGGTTGTATAGTTGTATAATTCCCATAAACTATCTTGAGCACCGTAGTCATGTGTAGGAGCTTTTAACTCTTTACTAATGATATTCAATTGAGTGGATGTGATGAACTGTTCTTCTAACATCATTCTACCAATCAACTCTGCTTTAGTTCTACGAGTGATTTCAATTTGCTTCATTTCATCTCTTTGCTTTTGCATAGTGGTAAATATTTCACCTGCTCCTTTGATATAATCAATAATAGCATTTGGTGCAAAAGATTGAATTTCACCTACATGTTTCTTTTTAAATGCACCAAAGTCACCTGATACACAACCATTCTGACATATCATAATGCGTGTACCAATAGCAAACTTTAATGTAAGTTGCTTGTTATAGCTGTTTTGCCAGCCAATTTGCAATTGCATTTCACTATCTGCCACATTGCTAATAGAGAATCTACCATTAGCAATTTGACCATCTAATGCAGAAGAATAAGTCTCTTTGTCTAAAATAAACCCTGCTTTCTCAATACTGTTTAATGTTAAATCAATCAAAGATGAATGACTAACAGGCTTATATGTACGTGTTTGTACAGGAACTGGTGTATTTATTATCAGTTCCTTAGTTGTGTTAAATGTGTCCATTATAACAGATTTTTGGTTTTTAAATAATCTTCTATGGTATTCATACCATGGGCTTTTGCAAGATCAGCCCAATCTTTAATCCCTTCAGCTAAATACTTACGTGGGACGTTAGCATATTCAAAGTCAAACAGTTTAGTTATCTGTTGTGAGTTAGCAACGCCTGTAACATCTGAATCAAAACTAAGAATCTGTCTATCAGAGTTGGCTTTTAGATATTCTACATTTTCATGTGAAAAACAGCCAATACCTTCATTCTGGACAGCACAGCTACACGGAAACAATTTCTTCATTACCATGTAGTCTTTCTTACTCTTATTAATAAATGCTACTTTACAGTTTTTTATATCTTCTTTACCGTCCATTGTTGTAATAGGTACATTGTTTGGTATCCATTTCTGCTTTTTATCAGCAAATGGTCTATAAATCTTCCAATACTGACCTTCATACAAGTATCCAAATCTTAAATCTGTGTCCTTCAAGACAAATTTAGACTTATTTAGATAAAGAGATTTGATAGAATAAATATTATTAGCGTGTAAATCAGATATATCCTGGTGATATTGGTTCCAGTAATCAAGTTCTTCTTTTGTAAACTTTCTAGTTACAACTTGAATCAGTGAATAGCGTTTACCTATCTCTTCAGGTTGCTTGTATGCAGATATTATCTTCTTATACTCTTGTGAGTTTGTTCCATTTCCAATGCCTAAGTTAAAATCTTTATCTATTAATCTAAGTACATCTATTGTATCAGGAAGATTAAATAGCATCTGTACAAAGTTGAAACAATCTCCTCTTCTGCTTGTATCAGCAAAATCAATAAATGATAAATATCCTAGTTTGTTACCTATAACAAAAGATGGGTTGCTTTCCTTCCTAAATGGAGAATATGTAACTCTATTCAGTTTCCAATCATTGTCTGGCATGTAATATCTAAATATGTCATACTCAGATATCTTGCTTAGTATAGCATCCATGCTCAATTTAGTCTTCTTTACTCCTTGAATCATATTACATATTTAATAAAAAAGCCCCACCAAAAGATGAGGCTTTTTTATATTTATTAATTACTAATAATCAGCATCATCTTCAGCAATAACTTTATCTGAAGCTACAAAGTTATCTCCTGGATTGTATTCTGCAATATCCTTAAATGTGTAGAAGTCTTTACAACCGTACTCACCAGTAACATTTAATACAAATCTTTCTTGAGGTTTTAAATCTTTAGTTTTCTTAGCACGTAATGTTTTCAAAGTTTCTGCTCTGCTATAGTCAACCACTCTAAATTGTTTTAAACTATAACCAGGTAAGAATGCTTTGTTGTAAACACCTTGATATTCTTTTAAACCATCTTCTTTCTCTACAGTTTTAACAGTAGCTAAGAACATAGTTGGCGTTGCCCATTCTCCACCTATTTGATCTTTTAAATCTCTAACATTACCTCTCATTAATTTCTTCCATTCTAATTGTAATGTAGATTGAGCATTTCTCAAATCTAAATTACCTAACCATGTGCGTAAGAAGTTATAAAGATCTTCTTCACCAACAAATGCTACACGGTAGTCACGCTTAGTAAACCACTCAGGTAAGTTAGCTGGCTCATCAGCCCAAGAACATACACCAACATTATTGATATATTGTTTCTTAGTACCGTCCTTATTTTCTTTCTCTTTATTCTCTAAGAAGAATGTTAACTTATATTTCTCTTGAGTTTTAACTTCTTCTAACCAGAAGTCTAATCTAAGAGTTGTATTACCGTCATCTTTTGTACCTAAATATTCAGTTTGTTTACTGTCTTCTTTAAGTTCCATGTTCAATTTTTCTTTGAACTCTTCAATGTCTGGATTAATAGCAATTACTTTTGCTTCAAATAATCCTACTTTTTTAACAAATTCTGTTTGTTCAAACTGAACCTGTTCTCTTTTTACACCACCAATTGTACTCATGATTTCTAAGTTTTGATTTTTGTTTAATTATAATATTGATCTATTGTATCTACAACTAATTGTAAATTATTTGGGATTTTAAGTTCTTCAAACATTCCGTCTGGACTTTTTGCTGGGAACTTCTTATATCTATTAGTCAAGAAACTATATGTTGAAGAACCATCTTTGTTCTCTTCAACGTGTGTATATAAACATACAGTCATTAAACCTTCCAATACAATCTGATTGTCAATTAGCTTACCTGCTGTTTTAATTTTATATCCTACAATTTCTCCACCATCCTCAATAATTTCTGGATGGGTAAAATAGAATATTTTTAAATCATCACGCAATTTACGTGCTTCTCTAAATAATTCTACCATGTCTCTAGCCATTACACTAAATTTCATGTAGCCCACTTCTGTAGCTTTAGAAACAATGCTAAATCCCATAATGTAATTAGAGTCTTCAATAACAATGTTTTTAATGTGTGGTGCTTTGTCTGAGATAGTGCGTAATAAACGTGTAATCTCATTTGCATCATCTACTTCCTTGTAGTTTTTGTTGTCTGCGTTGTATAGCTTTTCAGAACCTTTGAAAGGTAATTCTTTTTTAGCTACGTTGATAATGTACGTTTCTTTTGAGTCTAAGTGTTTAATTGAGGTTGACTTACCTGTTCCAGTTTGACCAACCACTCCGATTAATTTGCTTGCCATGTTTTGATTAAATTTGATTATTTTCTTGCTCTAAAGGTACATCAATTTCTTGAGATTTCAAAATATTTCTTTGAGGTTTTAATATATCTGGATTAGCAACAATCTCATTATAAAACTTCTCTGCTTCTTCTTGTCTAGCAAACCATTTAATAGCTCCATCATCTACTCTTACACAATACATTGTACCACTTGTAACACTAGTGTCTTCTGTTAATTCTATTTTCATATGTATTTAATTTTTTCTTTATCAAAGAATTCTAATGCTTTATTAAGCCATTTCTTTTCTACATCTTCTGTAGAGCATATTATGTATATCTGTGCCTTTTTCTCTGGATTGTTATATTCCATGGCCATGCACCTATTAATCTTTTGTGCTAGATTTTCTCCATTACTATCAAAGTAATTGATAATCACACGGTTAAGAGGCTTATATGTAACACCAGTGTTTCCAATCTTTACTACAGCTAAATGATTACCCTGACCTGCAGCAAAGTCTTCAAACACTTGTTTATCTCCTGCTTTAGAGTGATAGACAGGAATTCCTAATTCATCAGCTATAGCAGTTACACCACAAAATACTAGAATACGTTCATCTTTATGCTTTTCTAATAGTCTTTTTGTAAGAGCTAATTTAGCAATACTATTCTGAATGATTCTCATCCTAGCAAGGCGTACAAACATGGCGTTCTGACCTTTAAGATCTAACTGATTTATTACCCATCCATATGCATCAAACTGCTTCTTTTCAGTCTTCCATTTACCCTTATAGTTGAACTTAGTCATGTCATCCAAGGGAGTTGTAATTACAGTGATTTCATAGTCTGTAATTACACCCTCTTCAATAGCTTGTTCTATAGAATAGGTAGCTACTACATTTAAGTCTAATTCATCAGAAAGAGTTTGTTCTGTCCAACTAGACAATGTACCAGTAAGACCAAGCATGTGACTGTATTGTAACTCATTTACAGCCTCCATCTGTGCTTCAGACAGCAAATGTATCTCATCAAGCACAACTAAGTCAAAATGAGTCTCTGTGTGCTTTTTGATAGACAAATGTGTTGTATATGTGATATTAGCATTCTTGTACTTTCTAGCCTTGAAATCCTCTTCCCAGGCAGCTTTAATCTTTAAGTCAGGATAAGCTATTAGAACATTAATGTTCTTATTCATTTTCTCAAGGATATTGATAGTTGTGTAAATCTTACCAAACCTTGGACACAAGTTAAGAATACCACGTTTAGTAGTTAACCAGATGTCAGCAAATTCCTGCTGTCTTTTATCTCGTAACGTAAGGGTGTTCTGTTCTACTGCCATAACTTACTATTGTGGTAAATGACCAAAATAACCATTCAAAATTGAACGCTACATATGGATCATGCTTTTGTATATTATTCATAATGCTCATTGTTGGAAATACTACTATTTGCCACCAATGGCTTTTAAATGTTGGTAAGGTGTTGTATATTTTTACATTAAATTTCATATTAGTTATTTAAGAAGAATGTTTTATTAATTACTTCAGCATATGTATCATCGTTCATGTGCTTCACTTTAGGTAGTTCTTTAAACATACCCACTTGACCAAGGAAACCAAGACCTATTCTTACGTCATCCTCACCGTAAGAATTCTTAATTAGTCTTAATGATCTAAAATATTTTGCACCAAATTCATCCTTCAACTTGTTAAGGTCATAACCACTAGGGTCTGCCACCTTATAACGCATAGGATCAAATAGTGCTAATACCACATCAGCATCATTCTGGGTTTGAGAACTTTCAGCAAAATCTTCTAACTGTGGTTCTACATCACCATTCTTGATTCTGAGAGGGTTACTAATGTCTCTATTGAACTGACTGACAATCACAGGCGTATAGCCATACATGTCTCTAGCATATCTCAGCTCATCTGACATCTTATCAATGCTTTGTTTCTTAGTAGGGAAATCTTTAGTTGGTTTTAATAGACCAATGTGGTCAATAATTACAATAGTTAGTTCATTCTCATTGTTTGGAATATAAACTTTGTTATACTGATCTACTTGTTCTATTGTACCGTTTGATAATGCATGCTCCTTCAAATGCTTAGCTATACTAATAGGATTATCTGGTCCATCAATGATTGTAATAACATCTTTAATTTGTTCCATATAATCTTCATACATTAAGAAAAGATCATGTTCATCAGAGGTCATTTTACCTGTCCAACCTAATAATTTAGGTACAGGCACAATAATTCCTTGATCTAAAAACATCTTTCTAGAAACCCACTTAGCATATTTATATGTTCTACTACGCTCCATAGATCTATATATGATACGTAGTTTCAACCCTGGAGTCTTTTGGCTAATATACCAATCAAACGGATTTAAAACATATGCATCATCTACAAAGCTTGTCTTACCAGAACCAGTCAATCCACCTACCAATGTGTACATGGATTTTCTAATACCAATGTATTTGTTCAATCTATCAAATCCCATAGGTATACCGTTATTTCTACCATCTAGACCTGCTTGAACTTCACGTTTTAAATCTTCAAAACTCATGTTCTATGTTTAAAATATGTATCTAATATTAGACAAATCAAAGAACTCAGAATACAGTTCTTTAAACTGTTCTACTAATTCTCTTTTTAACTGCCATCTATAACGTATATTCTCTGCTGAGTATTCTGAGTATTTGTTCTCTTGGATACCTGGTTTCCATAACAAAGCTTGTACCTCCTCAGAGTTACGCTCATGTTGCTTGTAATTATGTGTTAAGAATATACATTCACATTTAACATCAATACCTTCAGTCTTTAACAATTTAAATAGATGCCCATATTCATCTAACCATCCTTCTTCATAAATAATAGGACTGAAATTTATATGCACCTCCATAAACTGCTGCAAATAAGGTATAGTTTGTATTCTTGTAAATATCATGTCAGTATTTGGTTCTAGTACATCAGAATACTTCTGAGGCATTAAACTCACTCTAATTCTATGTTTATCTTTATCTAGTTCATATACACTAGCATCAAACATGCTTGGATATTTAGTAGCAAACGTAGTCTTAGCCTTTGGATTATTGTTAAAATAATCAAATACAGGCTGCCAGTCATAGTGCTTTCTCATTAGTGCTACATCTGTACTACAACCAATATCAATAGTGTAATATTTCTCATCACATTGATTTGGTGTTTTATCCCAAGGCTGTTTCTCAATCCATTTATCAACAGAAGCTAATATCTGGTCAGTGTTCTCATTAAGATAAACTCTATCATGATTATGTCTTCCTACATAACAATAAGAATTCATACATCCACCTAAGCAACCATATATGAAGTTTGGACTAACTGCATCTGAACTTCTACCATTGTCTCTTGTAACAAGAGTCTTGGTCTTTTGTCTAATAATTTTCATATATCAGTTCCTTTAAAAGGTTCAGGTGATTCTTCAATAGCCTTTCCTTCTCTAATTAACTCAATAAATGGTTCAAAGCTTCTTTGATTTAGATATGTCAGACTATTTTGCATAAATGTGACTCTGTTTGTTTTTGTCTTTACTGAATTCTCTTTCTTTTGAAGAACTTCATACTTTAGTGCAGCAATTAGTTCATCAGTTTTGTAATCTCCTTCTAGTAAAATGTTTTTAAACTTAGTCTTACATTCTTCTTTCTTTACACGCATTCCACGTGTACCTGTAAATGATTGTCCTTTATGTGTAAATGTGTCTGTCCCTGGATATGAATTCCACCATTTATCAAAGTCAGTATCTGCTATCTTCTTCTTAGATATTTTTATCTCTTTGTCTTCTTTTAAAACAGCAATTAACTCTTTACCTATTAAAGTAACTTTATTTGTATCAGATAGTAAGCCTTTTCTACGCACAGTTTGATAAAGAATTGATATTTTTGGATCAACATTTATCATTTCTTCTACGTCAGCTCCTTCTTCAACTTGCATAATAAAAAATAACATGTCTAAATTAAATCCAGACTTGATTATTTCCTCAAAATGGGAGAATGTTATTTTGATGTTCATTTTTTCTGTTTAGTATTTTGTGTGGATCAATAACTACAATCTGAGCAGGTTGTCTAATCTCTAGTTGTACCTGTTCTTCAAGTAGATGTTGTGTCTCTTGCAAATATACTAAATCTTTAAGAGATTCCCTCTCCCAATCTTGATTTATTTCCAGGTTTTTCATTTTTATATTCTTGATTATTCCAAAAATAAGGACAAGCTACTGTTACTACACCAAAATTACCTTGATATTCATCTAACATGAATTCTATTTTATATGGAGGCTCTCCAAAATATGATTGACCTAATGGTTCTGCTGTTGCTGTATATCTGTGACAGTGTAATCTTAATAAACAACTACCACCTTTGCACATTGAAATGTCTGGCATAACTATTTTTTTATTTTAATTAAATCTTCTAAATGTTTCTTTGGCATTACTCCAGTATGTCTGAACAACTCTTGTGTTCCTTTTATCATGATGACTGTAGGAATGCTTCTAACTGCATGATCTACAGCTAGTTGTTGATTCTCATCAACATTGATCTTGTTGATAATAATATCATCACCAAATTCAGCAACTACTTCATCAAACGCTGGTCCAAACATTTTACATGGTCCACACCATGGTGCACTGAAATAAAGCACTTCTAATTTTTCACTCATATTACTTGTATTTTCTAATAATTTCAAATATCTTACCTATATCAGTGTACATGAACTCATGTCCTACTTTTACAGGATTGAATCCAATAGTAAAACCATGGTTGCCATAGAAATAGTCTTCATGTCTAATTCTATTACCATTGACATACTCTAAGTACACCCACGGATAGTTACTAGCCATCTCAATAGTTATGCCTATCTTAAGCAATCTATTTCTTAATACAATCACTGGATGTTCCATAGCTATTACTTTAATGTGTCTCCCACTTTATATAATGAGTCTGTGTAATATACTATATCTGGTAGATCACCACCAATTGTAACTTTGTAACGTTTTCCTAATGATCCATATGTTTTAGCCACTTCTTTTACTATCAGTGGATTACTTACTGTTGCATCAAAGCATGATGTAAATACAAACATTGTGACTATTGCTAATACTTTTTTCATATTACTTAAATATTTTTACTATAAGTTTGCCTAATACTATTCCTAGCATTATAGGTGCTGATACAATCCAAAATATACTTATTACAGTGAAAAATGCTGCATCACCATTTTTATCAAAAGCCTCTAATAATGCATACATTAATCCTGAAATAAAGAAATACAGGAATATAATACTTATTTCTATCATAGGTTATTTGTTTTGGTTATTTATCCCAATCTTTATTTAATCTAACTAATTCTGCAGATAGATGATGTATATCTTTACCATAATATGGACTCTTTTCATCCATACAATTCCATTTACCAGCATTAGGATAACAGAATGAAACTATATCTCCATTCTTTAGCTTAATGTCTTGTATTTTCTTTTGGTAATCACCATCATATCTCTGCCATTCATGTGTTAGTTTCATAACTAATTGTTTTGGTTATACAATTCTATTAATTCTTCATGTTTTAAGAACACTCTAGGATGTTCTGAAGGTTGATACCACTTTTCATCTTTATATTGTACATAACCATTTTCTGTTATCCATTCTAATAGATTAATCATTATGCTGCTATTTTAAGAATTTTATCTTGTTTATTTAAATTACCTATATATTCTATACCATCAATAACAGTTGTTACAGCAAATAAAGGCTGCAGATTACTATAATGAAAACATTTGTTTTGTTGCTCAGGATTTGATAGATCAAAGCTAGCACAAGGAAGAATATGATCTATATGCCACAACTTACCATAATTGTCCCAGGTCATTGTTGGAAGAAACTTGCTTTCTAAATGAGCTTTTAAGAAGTTAACATCACACCCCAATAGTTCAAGAGTTCTTGCAGACTTTGTATAGGTTGTACTTAAAGCGTCATAAACTCTTGCAGATAAAGCCTGTCTTATTCTAAAATTAACATCAGTAGCTCTTCTGAATTGTCTATACTTTCTTTTTATTTCTTTTTTCTCTTCTATAGTTCTTTTTACTCTAGGAGGTTTACTAAGTTTTAGCTTTTCATAGTATCTCTTTCTTTCTAACCTTCTTTTTTCTTTAATCTCTGGTCTAGAATTATATTCTTTTTTCTTAGCAGCTATATATTCTCTATTTCTTTCTTTATATGCTTTGCGTGATTCAGCAGACTGTGGCTTTCTTGATTTTTGTTTTATTAAATCTTTATTCTTTTCATTATACTGTTTGCTGTATGCAAGTATTTTATCTCTGTTCTTTAAATTATACTCTTTAGTATATTCTTTTTTACAAGGTTTACAGAAGCCTGCAGTTGCTGACATCTCTTCATCAGTCTTCATTTCCTTGCATCTGTAACATTTTTTCATAAAAAATTAGGTTTTATTCTGCTGCGTAACCAAAGAATATCCATTCACCATTTCTTTCTGTTGTGGATTTCTTATATGATATTTTAGCTACTGTTCTATTACCCTTCTCAAGAGTCTTTTCCATGCATATGTTTGTTGGAGTCATAGTTTTCTCTGTATGAGCTCTTGCTTTCTTAACTGCATCACCTTTAGTTGTACAAGAAGCAAGCATTCTATCAGTATAAGAATCATACACTACATATTTAAGTACCCATTTCTTGGTACCTGGTGTAACTATGTGCTCCACTTGAGACTTGGTTTTGTTTTTGTTAGCAATAGGTTGTACTACGCATATAGCTGAACAATCACGTTTACCCATGTTTTCAAATCTGCTATTTATATATGCAGATACATTATCAAACTTGCTCTTCTTATATGCTTCTGTTTCATCTCTAAATCCATTAGTAGTACTAATTGTACCATTATAGCCATCTTGATGACCATATTCATCTTCAGCTACTTCACAAGCTCTGTTATATGCGTCTTGTGCTGTTTTACCAACACTTCTTACTTTAAATTGACATGCTCCCATAATTAAATATTTTATCTGCCATTCCAGGCAGGTGTACTAAATGAAATTCCTCCTTCTGTATTATGATTGTTGTTTATTTGATCATCAGTTGGTTCCTCTTCTTCTTCCCAATCACAATGTTCTAAACAATCAGGACAAATGCCCATTTCAGGCATAGTGGTGTGTGCACCACAGCATGTTGAATAAGCCATAATTATAAGTTTATGTAAATTTCATGCAATATTGCTGTAAAAATTGTTAATATTATGCTAAGAATAGCTACAAAAATAAAAGCCCTTTCTTTAGGGCTTTGTTTATCATTTTGTCTCATGATTAATCTTGTATTCTAAGGCCATACTGCAGATTAAAGAAATTAAATGTTTCTTTGGCCTTATTAGTGTTAAATTTAAATATCTTCTTAAGAAGAGGAATAGCATATTTTCTAAACTCCTCATATTGTTCTGTGGTCATAGTCCATTCATGAAACCAATCAGGATTCTGCATGGCTTCAAACATTGTCCTGTTAACCATTTTTAATTGAACATCTACTAAGTGTTCAGCTATGTTAAACCTATTAATCTTTCCCATCTATATGTTTTTTAACTTCTTTCCAATAGTCTATATCATCATAAGCTTTTTCCATTTCTAGACCAAGATTTTGAGGATTCAATACAGCTATTATTCTATCTATTGCAAGACGTGCTGAAGATTTAGCTATTTTAGTGACATCACTCATATCTAATTTATGTCCTATCTTACTTAATACTACTAATGAGAATTCAGCAATCATTAAATCTGCTTGTGCTTTTGCTTCCATATTATTGTTGTTTTGCTACATCAATTAATTTTTTAAGACAAGCAAGTTCTGCTTCTTCGTAGGTTTTAAAACCTCTTTGTATAGGTTTATCTACTCTTGCTGTGTATGTAAAGTATGTTATACAAAATCCAAATGTTTTGTCATCATCTACAAATAAGTCTATATGATAACCTTCTTTCTCTCTAAACCATCTAAATGCTTGTTGATATAATGGTGCAGGTAAACACCATTCGTGTTCAAATGGTCTAACTAAGTTAAATGTAGGATTAGGGAGGTATGGGTCTAAATTATGATAACCTAAACATTCTTCATTAAAACCTAATTCTTTAAGTTCTAATGCTTGTTCATAAGGGATAAATTCTTTTTTCATTATATTCTTTTCTTTATATAATCATGAAATTTATCAAGATCAAATTTACTGTCAAACTCTTCAAACAATGTTCTATAAGCCCAATAATAGTCTGAATCTGTATATGTTCTGTATGCTCTTTCTATACATTGATCAATTATTTGATCAGCTGCAAATTTAAATTGTGATTTACCCATAAGTTATTTGTTTTGGTTATAAGTTTTATTAAACCATTCATTAAATCTTCTTTCACTTACCGCATCTGCTCCTGCATTAAAACAATGAAACATTCTTTGTTTTTCTTTTTCTATATATTTTTCTTCTAATTCATCAATATGACCTTGAGTAAGCATAATGTCTCCCATTCCAAGATGGCATTTACTAAAAGCTAAACTTCTTAAATACTCAATTAATTCTTGTATTGCTGTTTGTGCCATTAGAATAAACTTGTTTGATTTGGATTAACTACTATTTTTCTTTTCTTGCCTTCTGTCTGTATTTTGTGTATTAGACGTTCAGCACGTTCTATGTAATAGGCATAGTTTACATTAGTAACTGGACTATCTTTTTGTAGTTTGTTACATACTGTCATTACCCATTCACCTGCTTCTACTTGAGCTACATTAACAGCTGTGCTGTCTGAATTCTCGTTCTTAACTTTCAGAAGCTTTTCACCTGTGTTAGATACATAATATCTAATCAACTTATTATATGTGTTTGTTCCACTGTTACTGTGTCCTTCATAATGGAAATCTTTGCTTGCTTTTTGTCTGAGACAAAAATCAAATAGATTATCATGAGTGGTGATATAGTCAGAGACAGGAGTACCACTAACAAACCAATGCTCCAGAGCAAGAGGGACAACACGAGCTGACTTGTTCTTATGCAGCTCAAAGTCAGTGAGGAAATCACCTTTCTTTTTAACTTCTCCATTTGTTTTAATTGCTAAATAGTCATTAACTGTTGAGAAGATAATCTTTTGATAATCAGTGCGTTCTAGCTCATACTTGGTAGCTTTCATCCACCATTCATTAAGCTCATGCATTTTCTCAACTTTGTCTTTTGTAACCATAATAGTTACGCCATCTGTATTTGCTGATATAACATGTATACCAGCTAGTTCATATGCTTCAATTAGCATTAAAAGACTTAACTCTCCTGTAATGGTGGTGAACATTGTAAGCTGTCTGTCATAGATCCAACTTTGCATGTCACTTGATTTACCATAAACAGAGTTGACAGCCAATTTAAGAGCCCCAACAATCCCTTTAATTTTCTTGTCTTTTTTAGCCAAGGGTTTGAGCTCCAATCTTCTGTCAAACATAGTTTTGTATCCTCTAAGGAATTCAGGGCCCAAATGAGCAGGATACCTGCCGTTATTAATAATGATAGCAGGATAATAACTGGAAACATCCCAATCAACAATAATGTGCTCATCATCTGCCTCAAATATCTTAGGGCTGTTTTCTGTGTGCAAACCACCTTTGGCAAATGTATATACATTGTTGTAAAATTGAATTGATTCTTTAAAATCATCCTTCATTGTTAAAACGCCCTTACTAATTCTCTTTAAGAATGCTTGTAGCTCTGGTGTCTGGAAAGTTACATAATCTGCTATACAGTGTCTTATCTTTACCTCTGTTCTAAATAATCCTTTTTTTGGAAGATCTGAGTATTGAATGCCTTTCTCTTCACAATAAAACTTTTTAATCATTTCATCACCAATCTTGGAATCAGAATAGTTTAAACACGGAATACCAAACTCTTCTTCAATGTCCTGTCTTAACTCAATCTGATTATTTCCCTTATAAAGAGGATGATTGCAATCACCTGTAGTAATCTTATAAAAGGCGTATGTAGCCATAACATCATTATGACAATAATCTTTTGTAATTTGAATTTCTTCATCAGTCATGTTTGTTTTACTGTGATGAATAGGCATCTCTTCAATGTTCTCAAGATCCATCTCAAACTCTAGTCTCTTCAGAGAGACCATTCTATTCTTGTTATCATAGTGGTTTATCTTAAACAGATCTATTTGCTTGAGTGTAAGCCATTCCTCTCTATATTCAGGGAATACATCATAATTAGCATCATGTATTGTGTCTGCAGCCTTCTGTGCTATCTTAGCAGCAGTTTCTAAAGCTGTAAACTCATGCCATTCTTCATAATTACGCAATATCCATTCAACCACTTGAGAGTCAAAGCGTAGATTATTATAACCCACCCAATAATAATCTTTATAAGTTTCTGCAAATCTAGCAAATGCATCAAGTTGATTAATGTTACTACTCACCTGGAATTCATGCCATTGATCTGTTTCAGGATTATATATACATATAAGAAACAGCTCCTGCATTGTTTCTATATCATAGATGAGTACGTTCATAACTATTTATTTTTTCTGAATACTAATAGAACATTATCATACTTTGTTAACTTGTAATGATTAAGTTCTTGTCTAAAGTCAAACACTTGACATTCAACGCCTAAATAACGTGCTAAGTTATCAAATTTATCTTTATCTAAATCAAGATCTTGTATATCTTCTACAATAAATGTTCCACCTTTCTTAAGTTTTGGCCACCACATTTCTATAGAATTCAATTGAGATTCTACATCATGTAAACCATCTTCAATAATATAATCAAAATGGTTATCTGGATAAAGATTTAAAGTGTCTTCACTATACGCATCTCTAATCAATGCTTCTACATTCAATAAGTTAGAAACAATCTCTTTAGCTTCATTAAAGAACTCAACATCTATACCTGTTATTTTAGAGTTGACAAACCAATCACCAAACATTTTTAATGAGGTTCCTCTAGATATACCAATTTCAAGAAAGTTTAATTTCTTTTCTCTAACAGGCGTGAATTCATCAGAATACCACTGCATATAGTTGTGTGCCAATCCTTTATCACTCTTTACTGGCATTCTGTTATACAAATCTAATAATGTTTCACCCTTCTTAATCTTCTCATCATTCTTAATAAAGATTTTAAGTGTTAATCCATCATCCTGAAGCTGAAGTTCTACACTATTAGTAGGCTTAAAGTTTACATAACTTCTACCTTTCTGGTCTATCACTTCTACTCTTGTGACACGAGAAATGTCAATTTTTGTTTCTTTCATATTATTTATTTGAGTTTATGTCTTTTATATCTATTAGCTAAATACTGAGCATACGTACGTTGATTCTTAAGCTTTTCCTTGCCTTTATCAGATAAAAGCATGCGTTTAGATTCCATTTCATAATCAAAAGCATCATCGTATGATAGAGATTGTCTATATACTTTGATGCTAGTGAGTATGTCTTCTGCTGATATAAACTTCTCCATTACACGTGTATTGTTTTGGCTATAGTGGACCAATATTCATATGTACCATCCCAACCATCATATCTTGATGTATACACTTGTTCTTCAACGTATAATTCTAACCATATTCTGTGGTCAGTCATTGTTAGCTTACTAAGAACAATGGTTGGTAACCAAGCAAACTTAGTTACAAATCTAACATCACCTAATTGTGGTAATGTTTTGCTTTTTATTTCCCACTTCATAATGTGTATTTTATTGCACAAAATTAGAAATTTATTTCTTTTTTGCTGCTTTTTTCACTGGAATCTGCACTTTATTGCTCTTTTTAGAAATATATTTCTCATTTCTAAGATTTACTTTATCTCTATTTTCTAATGCTGTTAAAAATGCAGAACTAAATATATCAAATAAACCTGCATCTTCTTCCAATACACTAGCAAATGCTGCACCTAATGCCAATCCTTTAGGTGAAGAATCATTATATACCACTTGTACTTCAGAACCTTGAACGCTTAAAAAGAAGTATGCATTTAGCTCTTCTACTTTTGGTGTTTTACTTTTTGCCATGTTTCATTTGTTTATTGTGTTGATAAATAGATATAAATGCTCTGACAATAAAATACCAACATATAATAGCTAATACTAATTGAAATGCTGGTAATAAATCAACAAAACTATTTGGATGTATGGCTGAATCCCATACAAATTGTAAATAATCTCTCATAATTATTATTTTAAATACCTTCTAAGTGATGGATTATTCTGCATAGATATTTCTGTATTATCTAAGCTCCATATATCACCATTCTCCATTGCACACACAAATAATATGTAATGCTCTTGAGAATAATCTATCACCAAGAAAGCATAGCCCTTCATACCATCAGATTTTCTGGTTATTGGTATCATTGGGTTTAACTGAATCATCATTGTCTTGTCTATTAGGATTTGTAGGTGCATTTATCCATTCAGATATAATCCACACCCATACTAATAGTAAAATTACAACTAAATATATCATTTTCCAAAATCTTTTACTCTGATGAAATACTCATCAGATGGTACATACATATACTTATTACCCTTGATATGTAAACGCTTTGGTGCCTTATACTTAAATGCATAAGTGAAAATAGCATCAATTAGTTTAGCACAAGATTTAATTGTACTGATTGGTAAATGTGTATTTTGATCATATATCAAAATACTGGTTGTGCTATGTGGTTTAGCACTGTAAACTAGGCTGTAAGACATGTTGGTTATATTTATTGGTTAGAAATAAAATGTCATTCCATTATCAGATATCTCTATTTTGGTTGGTTTACCAAATGTTATCTGTTTTTGTGTAGAAACTTTAGGACCTTGGACAGTTACACGCTTATTTGTACGCTTTGTCATTCCAAGCATCTTAGAATATACACCTGTAAATCCTCTATTTAAATCTTTAGCTATTGTTCTAGCTATTTTAACTATAGATAATGGTTTGGGCAATGTTTTGTTATATCTAATTGCCATTTTCATTCTTTTTAATTCTACATTTGAGTAGTTAATTTGACCTTTTGCTTTCATTTTTGTTAATTGATGATTAGTAAATATTATTTAACTTTATATCTAGCTTTATCTCTAATTGCTTGCATAGAGACTCTGTATGATATATTTGCATCTCTTAAAGAACGTGAGTTCTTAGTCTTGATAAATGCTGCTTTTGCTTCTTTGCCCATTTCAAAGGCTGAATTTTTAATATCTTCTAGGATATCAATGTCTGTTAGTTTTACTTTCTTTGCCATGTGTTGATGTTTTTATCTGTCTGTGAATTAATAAATACTCTTTGTAAATTGCTACTTCTTGTGGTGTAAGAATATAATCTCTGTGTTCTTTTTTCTTTCTCCACAATGTAGTGATGTAATAATCTGTATAATTATCACGATACTCTTTTGCTTTTGCTCTAAAATAAGCTTGCATCTTAGGAGTGGTCCAATAACCTTCAGCACGCCTTTTTATATCCCTTTCTTTGGTATATGTTTTGATGTAATCTTGGTTCTTTTCATTCCATCTTTTCTTTCTAGCTTGTGATAACACAGCACATCTATATCTTATATAGATCCTATCTGGTTCAGCTACTGTTGGACGTTTTTCGTTATGAACTACCCATTTTGTCCCATTACAATGAGGACAAACTTTATCAGGTATGTTAATTGCTGCCATAATAATAAATTTAAGTAAAGAGCCCCACATCTCTGCAGGGCTCTATCGCTTACTAACCATAACCAACTAACCTAGCCTTAATTTCTTATCTTCATACATAGCACCAACATTTAAATCTTGGCACCATTTGTTATATCTTTCTCTTTCTTCAGGTGTAAACTCTCTTAATGGAGTTATTTTAACCTTTGGTCTGTCTTCTTTCTTATGTTTGCCCTTGAAGAGTATATCTAATACTTGTTTCATAGCTTTATCATTTTGATTGTTATTAATATTATTCTGTGTCATGGTCTGAATCATATTTAGGACATCTATCTTCTTGTGTAAATCCAGCACTATCTGTATCTGGTTCATCATAATTGTCATCCATTTCATCCCAATATTCATCATCTTCATAATCTTCCCAATCATGTGCTCCTGGATAAGATAGTGTCACTTTATCCATATATAGTATAGGAATAATGATTTCTTCGTCATCATCATCACTAGTTATATATGCATCTTCCACTTCTATTTCCACTTCAGAGTTATAATCTGACAGTATCATGTTGATATCCTTGAGTTCTATGTCTCTCATTTCATCAGAGCTTGGATCTTCATCCCACCAACCTATTTGTTCAGCTGTAGCCAATGTAACAGCTGGTTCATCTGGATTAGCTGTAATAGTCATAATCCTAGGCATAACAGGATAACCATGCACTTGTAGAAATGAATCAAAATCTTGTGATGACATTGGAAATGATGCATCCATTGTGAATACTTTATCATATTCATAGACATTTCCATATATCACATCTTTAATGCGTTGTTTAAACATCATACCTTTTGTTAGTGTGTCAGGTATATAATGTTCAAATACTAGTTTTGCTGTAATAAACATAATTGTGTTTTTAAATGATTAAATAGAGCCCAGCTAGGGGAAGCTGAGCCCTATTATCACACACACATATTACCAACTAGCCAATGTTTTTTATAGCTGTAGTTGAGTGTTGTGTATAACTAATTGATAATCATTAGTGTATGTGATTTAATTGTTATTTTCCTTGAATATATCCATTATCTTCTCATGTTTTTGAAGGTCAGATAACATATCATCACCTGACATATTCTTCTTCTCCATAAGAAACTTCATCATAACCATCTGCATTACAAAGACTAAATAGCCTTTTGAATCTTCAGAAGGATCTTCGTGGTATTTCTCAATACCCATTTCAACTTGTTTAACTAAATGTTTGAATGGTAATACTTCTACCATTGTGGTCATTAAATGATCTTGATTGTCCATAATTAAATGTATTGGTTAATAAATAATGTATAAAATATACACACATCGCCTTTGGTAAGCATAGAAGGCTAATAATCCTAGATGTGTGTGTTGTTTGTTTAAATTACTATATTGTCTGCAACTTTGACTTTCTTGAATAGAGCGTGAACATTAGCTCTTTCTGTATGAATAGTCTTGACATGTGTATATACATATTCATCAGTGTTTAATTGATTAACAGCAGCAAATGCGTCTGTCCAATCATCACCACCACCTCTTGCTGATATACAAACTAAGTCAGAATAACTAGTAATCTCTCCTTCTTTATTGGCAGGAAATACCATTGTTTCTTCCATAAAGGGACTTGTAGAAGCAATGACATAATCTGTATTGTATTCAGGATAATCATATGAATCATCATCAAACTCTTGTTGCTCAATATGATCTTGATTAGAACTGATATACTCTTGTATATCGTTGTCTGTAATAAACCCATTGTCAATTAATACTTGAATTTTGTTCATGTTGTTTTTATTTAATATGTGTGTTAAAAATAAGAGGACTGGCTACCCTCTCTGTACCGTTTAGCAGGTTGAAGCTACTTTCTCCATAATTCTCCTATGGCAGAAGTGTTTAACATACAATACACTGTGAAAGTATATTCATATACTGTATGTACTAGTAAGATAAAAAGAGGCTGCTAAGCAGCAACCTCTTGATGAATAAAATATTTATCGTATATATCTACACTCTTGTACAATGTCTGTATGTCAGACAATGGAATATTCCATTTAGCACTGAGAGCAGCATAATACTCTTTAAAATCCTTATCTGCTGTCATAACAGAAGCATAAATTCTCCTAGACTCAGATAGGCCTTTAACATTATCAAATGTGTCACCTAATAATGTTTTAATTTGTTGTTGGGCTTGATTAAGCATAATCGTAATTGTGTATTGGTTAATAATATAAATCCCTCTGTACTCAGATGTGTAATCAAGTGCGTACTCGTTAAAGAATAAGCTAACGTTTTCCTCGTTATAACCTATTCTACCAGTATTACACATCTGTCTAGCCTTGGGAACTAGAAATGGTACATTATAAAGAAGAAAGAGCCTGATGAACAGCCTCTAATGATATATCTCTCTTAATAGATAGTATAGACTCATTAGGTAGGAAGAATACATCTTCTCCATCAACAGGCTCATAATACATACCTCCATCCTTGAAGTCAATAGGTTGACATACTATAGGAGGAAGAAGTTCTAATGTAATAGGTGATCTTGCTAGTATTAATATCATATGTGTTAGTTAATGCTATATATATTGTATTGTATAGCAGGTTTTTTAATGTTGTTAATTTACCCTAATATGTGCCATTTAAACCCACACCAACTCTTTTATTCACATATAAATAATTGATAATCAGAGTGTTTTTTATTTCCCTCAACCCCTAACCCCTACACCCACATTTATATATGTAAAAAGAAAGCACTCCTTAATTGGGGTGCTTTCAGTTTATTGTTACTTGCTCTCTAATTCAGCTAAGAACTCATCAGTAACAGGAGTGGTGTCTGCCTTTACATTCTCAAGCATCTTAAGAACACCTTTAGTTTGTGCAACTTTAGTAGCACGCTTGATACTTTGACCAACAGGATTAGACAATTGACCTGCTTCATTCATTGTTAAGCGTACAGACCACAATTCTTCTGCATCAAATTGAGCACAGAATTTATCTTCCACATTAGCAGTGAACACAATGTCCTTGCCATTGATAGAATAAGCAAATCTTCTGTACTTCTTACCAAACAATGGTGATTCTTTGTTGATTACTTCTTCACCTGCATCATTTGTGATTTTAGGCTCATAATCAAATTCACCTGCAATTGGCTTAATAAAGTCTACATGTTCTTCACTTAGAGTTAATACTCCGTTTAATAAATTTTCCATGTTAATTGTGTTTTATGGAATGATGCCAATTGATAGTTTAAGGGGGGACTACCCCCACTTGGCAAAAGGTGGAGGGGTTGCCAGTTGGAAGTGGACTCATATCCCATGGATACAAAATAGGTAGGGGGGCTAAAAAATTTTTGGGATATTAGCTAGGGATTGTTCCATGTGGAACATTGTCCAGATTCTAGTTAAATAAGAACAGATTGATTACAAAGGGATTATGTAGTTTGTCCAGATGTTTATATAAAAGACTGGACATTTGTCAACCTATAGGTTTACTATTGTCCCCCTATAGTAAATAGATAGCTTTACATAATGTGTCTTATAACACCCTTTCAGGTATAGTTTTGTCCTTTATAAGGGACATTATAACCTATGGGGTATAAAAATAAATTTGGTGGGTAAGAATATTTACCCTTACCTTTGAGGGTGGAGGGTGGGTAATAAAGCTTATACCTCTTTAAAACAGCTTATATATGATCATAACAATTATTGGATGTTTAGTCTTCATCTTATGTATGATGGCTATAATTATGGGGTTTGTATACTTTGACGAATGGGAAATAGGTATTGAGTTAATGCCTAAAGGGTATAACAACTTTGAACTAGGATTTTCCAATAGAAACCACATCCTTGTAGAAGGTGGAGACCAGCAAGAACTTAGGATAGGCTTCCTATTATTTACAGTATTTTTCCTGTTCACTAGATTTGACGCATAATATAGCATTAAGTTTTACAATAACTAAAATAGTTATTTGTAGATAGGATAGATATACATACCTTTGTATCTCAACTAATTATGGAAACCAATACAAAACCAACGAGTCCTATTGTTCAGAGATTGAAAAAATCTGTGGAAGATGACATGATTATGGCTGAGAAGTATTATAGAATCTTGTCAGCTGTGAATGATCTTAAGCTTACAAACAGAGAGGTTCAGTTAATATCTTTTGCAGCCACGAGAGGTAATATTAGTTATGCTAACATCCGTAAGGAATTCTGTGAGACATATGGAAGTACGCCTCCTGCAATTAATAATATTGTGAGCAAGCTGAAGAAGATGGGTATTCTAATAAAAGATGGAACGAAGGTAAAGGTCAATCCTATTATCTTGTTAAACTTTGAAAAAGACATTGTATTACAAATAAGTTTAACACATGGATAAGCCAATAAGCATGTCCGTTAAGGACTTCTTGATTAGAACATTGGCTGTGAAGATGATGGTGTCTGAAAAGACAGTTGAGACGGTAGTCAATCACCAATTTCAGTCAGCCAACGAGGCAATGGATTTAAACAATAGTATAGAGATTTCTGGGTTTGGGAAATTCTACTTTAATGTCAATAAGGCCAATAAACGTATTCAGGCACTAGAGAACAAAAAGAAAATAATGGAAGAGATAATAGCTAATCCAAATTCCACAGAACAAAAGAAACGCTCATCTAAAGTGACACTAGATAAAACAGAAGCTTTGATCAACTTATTAAAAAGTAAAACCAATGAAGATCAACTTCTCTCAGATATATGAGGGCTGGAAAAACAACTTGTTCCCAGCTGATGATATGCGAGAACACATTAAACAAGTGAGTCATGTAAGAATGAGTATATGTGATGCTTGTGAATGGTGCTCTGAAAACAAAGATCCTAAGCCTAGGAGATTTGACAAACATTGCACACATTGTGGATGTACACTAGCTGCTAAGACAAAATGTTTATCTTGCTCTTGTCCTATTGAAAAGTGGTTGGCAGAAATAGAATCACCAGAAGAAGAACATCAATTAATACAAACAGTATATGGAAAAGAGGGAAATGAAGATACAAAAGATTCCATTGGATAATCTAATTGAAACATTGGTATCTCTATATAATCATGGTGTTGATTATGTTGATATTATAGGTTGTCCAGGTGAGCAATATGATAAAATGGCAATTTCCTTTGTTAAAGAATATATGACAGAAGAAGGAAAGAAAAACTTTGGAGAGATGGAACCAGAAATGGAAATGAATTCTTCTAAGAAACTAACAGATGATGATTTAAACCAGTTAATATAAACAAATGAGTAAAAAGACTCACTATACAGAAGTGATTCACATACTACAAGAACTACATAAGACGTTTCCAACATACAATCTTGGAAGACATCTAGCTACAGCTCTTGCAGATTATGGTGATATCTGGGGACTAACAGACAAAGAACTTGCATTTGCCCTAAATAAATACAAGACAGAAATTGAAATGGACATACCCCATACAGATGAATCTGAATTAGAAAAGATCATTAAAGAAGGTATGGATCTTGATAACATCCTTAAGGAGGAGGAAGATGAAGATGGCAACTATTAAAAAAACTACATATATCAACACAGAGCTTGAATGGGCTGAGTCACAACTTGTCTCATGGAAAGCTTATGTAGATGCAAATCCACTTCATGAATTGAAGGACAGGATTGAATGGAAACCTACAGCTAAAGGCGGAATGCTTCCTATGGTCATAGCAAGTATAGAAGCTCAAGGTAAATTTGTCCAAGAGACAATGAAAAACTACCTAGCGTTAGTAGAAGTGGTTGACAAACTCAGAAGTGCAGAAGAAGCAAAGGTAGAAGTGAGAGGTAAAGGAGAGCTTTCTGGTGCAGCTGAAGACTGGTTGAAGAATAGAAAATAATGGAACTACAAAATATAGACTATAAAGACTGGTTTGTTAATCAGAAGCGTTTGCCTGATAGAGACTCATCAGAGTATAAACCTTTCTTTGATTTCCATAAACAACTGTGCTTGGATGGTGCTATGATGAATGGGGTTTATATTAATCCTTTTCTTTATTGGCACTTAAATATATGGCATACAGAAGTAGACATTGTAGATGATAGAGGACGCATATCCCAAAAGTATGCTAATCCTCTACTTAGAGATAATGAGTGGCTTGTTACAAACGAAATTGACAGAGCTAATCAAGAGAAGAAAGGCTTAGTCATTCTAGGTATTAGACGTTTTGCCAAGTCAGTTTTAGAGGCTTCCTATATTGCATGGGGAGCTACATTTGATGAAAACTCACAGAACATCATTGCTGGTCTTAATGCAGCAGATATTAAACTTATTACAGATAAGATAGATAAAGGTCTCAACTTTATCCCTGAATATTGGAGATGGCAGAGAGTGGAAGACAACTGGAAAAATCAGGTTACATTAGGTATCAAGACTAAGGCAGGGGAACGTATCCCCTTTTCTCAGATCTTGATACGTAACTTAGATGAAGGTAATAATGAGGAAGCTATTGCAGGTACTAAACCACGTAAACTAATTATAGATGAGATTGGTAAAGGTAATTTTCTCAGAGGATTTCAGGCAGCTGTGCCAGGTTTTACAACACCATTTGGATGGGGTTGCTCTCCTATTCTTACAGGTACAGGTGGTGATATGAAGAGATTCATGGATGCTAAGTCCTTGATGTTTGATGTAAATAACTATAACTTCCTAGAATATAATAATGAGAAAGATGAGAAGCGTATACATGGCTTATTCATCCCAGCAAAATATAGAATGGAGGCTAAAGTAGATTCCACTTTAGGAGCTTATTTAAGTGAACCAAAAGACTCAGACTTACATAATATTAAAATGTTAGTAAGTGATGAGGAAAAAGCAAAAGAAATTACAGAAACTAATCTAGAAAGACTTAAGAAGGCTGGAGATAGAAGTATGTATCTAAAAGAGAAGATGTATTATCCACTTGAAGTGGATGATATTTTCTTGAATGAGGACACAAACATCTTTGATATTGAAGCTGCTAAGAGACAAAAGTTTAGATTGTTACAACAAGAGAAAACAGGAACTCCTGTACTTTTGTTTAATGATGAAGATAAGATAGGACATGAGTTTACAGATAAACTTCCTATATCAAACTTTCCTTTAAAGCCCTCAGATCTTAAAGATGCTCCAGTAGTAATATATGAATTCCCTATAGAAAATCCACCATATGGATTGTACGTAGCTGGAGTTGACCCTTATAGACAGGGTAAATCAGCATATAGCTCCTCATTAGGGGCTGTCTACATTTACAAACGTATGCATGATCTTACAGGTGAGAAGTACCAAGATATGTTTGTAGCTTCATATGTAGCTAGACCTGACAACAAGGACCACTGGAATGAGCAAGCTAGATTGTTAATTAAATATTACAACGCTAGAACATTGTGTGAGAATGATGATATATCATTCATTGAATATATGAAGTCTAAAGGAGATGCTCATTACTTAGAAAGACAACCAGAATGGTTGAAAGAAATTGTACCAAATACAACTGTAAAGAGAGAGTATGGTATTCATAGATCTGCTCAGAAGATAATTGACTATTTACACACTTGTCTCAAAAAGTATATGGAAAACCCTATCTTTGTAGAAAAGAATGAAGAAGGTAAAGTGATTAGAGAGGTTTTGGGAGTAAGTAAAATATTTGATCCTGTATTGCTTGAAGAAGTTATTCAATATAATGATCAAGATAACTTTGATAGAATCATTGCTGCTGAACTTGCTATAGCACAAGCTCTGAAGATGGACCCAATTATGGGTAAGATTGGAGGTACATCAGATGAAAGAGTGGCATCAATGTTTAAGAAGAAGAGAGGAAATGTTCTGTTTACAGATGCTAGAAATAACATGTTTGGACAATCTAAAAATAAATATAAACGCAATAAATTGTTTTCATAATGGCAATTATAAGATATACGAAAGACGCTACCATTAGATACGCCTATCTGAATATCTTCCCTGACCAGTTCAAAACTGAGAAAGAGAAGATGGATGAGAGTTGGATAAAGAATACTATGGACTACTTTGCAAACAAAGCATATGCTGAGTATGTAAAGAACAGAGATACATTTGTTAAGAATTATGACCTTGTTAAAGGTATTTTAAGAAGAGAAGATTTTTTTGTAGAACCAGAAGTAAGAAGTTTTACTGATGTACTTACAGCAGATCTTGAGCTCCCAGCTTATGTAAAACACTACTCTATCATGACTACTCCTATTAATGAACTAATAGGAGAAATATCAAAAAGACCAGATGCATTTATGGTAAAAGCATTTGATGATGACAGTCAAGCTGAAGAGTTAGAATACAAGACTAAAGTATTAAATGAATACATAGTTAATGAGGCTAAAAGAAAGATTGTAGAAAATGCAATGATGAATGGTCAAGAACTTGATGAAGAGGAATTAGAGCAAATGACCATGGAGCAAGTAAAGGATCAATTAGATAATTATACATCTGTAGCAGAGAAATGGGCTAATCATATTTTAACTGCTCAGAAAGCTGAGTTTGTTTTAAAAGAAAAGTCTGAAGATGCATTTAGAGATTTATTAATTTCTGCTAGAGAGTTCTTTCACATATATGAAGATAACTCAAAGCTTGGATTTAATATAGAGGTTGCTAACCCTAAGAACACTTGGTTCTTAACTACACCAGATAGAAAATGGATTTCAGATCCTACAGGTAGAGCACAAGGAGCATATGCTGCTGGTACTGTACAGGTTATGGAATTATCTGAAATCATTGAGTCTATTCCAGACTTAACTAAAGAAGAGATTGACCACTTACGTAGTTCATTACAAGACTATGGATTGATCAATGTACGTGAATCTAACTTAGGTAATCCTAATGCAATTCCAGGTAATGACTCTGTAATGTATGATACATATGATCCATTAGTTCTTCAAACAAGAATGATCATTGAGTCAGAAATGAAACAAAACAATGATGGTTTACAAGACTTCTTAGGATTAACTTCTAATGTTAGTAGCTTTGGTTACAAGTATGTAGTAGTAAGATCTTACTGGATTTCTAAGAAAAAAATTGGTAAGGTTATTTACACAGATGAGATGGGTAATGAACAATCATTATTGGTTGATGAAAATTATAAGTCAAAAAGTATACCTACAGAAATTTCATTAGAGTGGGGTTGGATTAACCAATGGTATCAAGGTATTAAGATTGGTCCAGATATCTATCATATTAAACCTTATAAGTTATTGCCTTATTGCCCTATCATAGGTCAAACATTTGAAGTTAAAAATACAGAGGCAAAGAGTCTTGTAGACATGATGAAACCTTTCCAAGTAATTTATAATGTTTGTATGAATCAACTTTATAAGTTATTAGAGAAAGAGGTTGGTAAGGTTCAATTAATGTCTATTAGACATATTCCTATTCCTAAGGATGGTGATGCTCAAGATGCGTTAGATGTATGGGAAATGGAAGCTAGAAATAGAGGAGTAGTATTTGTGGATGACAGTCCTGAGAACTTAAAGTCTCCAAGCTCATTTAATCAATATACTAGCTTAGACCTTACACGTACGCAGGAGATTCAAGCAAGATATACCCTAGCTCAACAAATCAAGAATGAGTGTTGGGAATTAATTGGTATGTCTAAGCAAAGACTAGGATCTATATCAGCTAGTGAAAGTGCTACAGGTACAAATACAGCTATTACACAATCTTATTCTCAAACAGAACCTTTATTTGTAGCACATGAATATATTCTTGGTCAATTATACCAAGCTATTATTGATGCTGCATTATATGTAGAAAGTAAAAAACCACAGTCTACTATTTCTTATATTACATCTGAAGGTGAATCTGCATTTGTATCAGTGAATGGTACAGACTTAAGATTTAGAGACTTGAAGGTGTTCTTGACTAACAGACCTGAAGATAAGCAAATGTTCAACGAGATCAGACAGCTTTCTCAAGCAGTTATTCAAAATGGTGGTAGCTTACATGATGTGATTGAGTTATATAGCACTAACTCTATAAGACAAATGAAGAAAGTGTTTAAAACTTTGAAAGATAGACAAGAGCAATTACAAGATCAGCAATTACAACAAAAACAACAAGAGTTAGAACAACAACAACAAATTGCTCAAGCTCAACTTGAATCTGCTCAACAACAAATTCAAGAGAAAATAGCTAATGATAATTATAATGCTGAGTTAGATAGAATCAATAAGAAAGAAATTGCATTAATTGCAGCTGAAGCTAAAGGAGGTCCATTGAGTGATGTTGATAAATCTGGAGTACCTGATGTATTGGAAATCAGTAAATTAGCTGCAGAACAATCAAAAGCAGGAAAAGAGTATGATGCAAAAATGGCTGATATAAATGCTAAGAATAATATAGCACTTAAAAAGTTAGAGGTTGAAAAAGAAAAGTTACAAGTATCTAGAGAAAACCAAAAAAATGATTTAGCAATTGCCAAAGAAAATGCTAAGGCTAGAGCTAAATCAAAACCAAAAACTAAATAAAAATGTTTGATAAACTCATTGAGATAATAACTCACTGGTGGTTCCAAATAACCCCAGTGATTATTATCAGAGACTATGAGGAAGCTGTGCTTCTCAGGTTTGGAAAATTTCATGCAGTTCTTAAACCAGGAATGCATGTTAAAATTCCCTTACTAGATGAAGTGATAGATCAGCACGTTGTTGTTACCACCCTAAGCTTGGATGCTCAGTCTTTATATACTATGGATAAGCAAAACATAGTGGTTAAAGGAGTTATCAAATACAAGATATCAGATGTTAAAACATTTTTACTTGAGGTGTATGATGCACAGGATGCCCTGTCAGATATGTCATCTAGTATTATAAAAAATGTTATTATGTCAATGACTATGGAGGAATGTACAGATCAAGAACTTGATAACACTTTGACCAAGAAAGTTAGAGTTGAAGCACGTAAGTGGGGTGTTGAGGTTCAACAAGTTACACTTACTGATTTGGCTCCTATAAGGAGTTATAGACTTATAAATGACAATTTTGTTAACAAATTAGATTAGAGTAAAAAAAGTTAATGCTATATTATACAGAATAATGGGCTTGTAAATGCCTTATCTATTTGCCATTAATTTAACTTAATATACTTTTACATTGAAAACCAAACAAATATAACTACATATGGATAATAATCTAGATACACCCCAGTTGGGTAATTTTAGTATTCAAGATACTATGGACATGGGTATGGGTAGCCAAGAGTTATTAAATGACTTATTTGCTACTGAAACTGCTACAGGAAATCCTGATGATGTTAAAGACATCAAAGATGATCCTGCACCAGCTCCAGCAAAGAAAACTACTTCTAAAACACCAGCTCCTCCTGCAAACAATACAGAAGATGGAGAAGAAAAGAAAGATGAAGATTCTAAAAAGGATATTCAAAGCTTTTTATATGGTGAAGATGATCAAGAAGATGATGAAGAAGATGATGATGATCAAACAGCACCTCCAGCAAAAAAAGCTGCACAAAGTACTGATAATCAAGAAGATAGTAATGAGGATGATGAAGACGGTGAAGAAACTCCAGTGAGTCAATTCACAGCTTTATCTAAAGACCTTTTCAAACTAGGTGTATTCTCCCAAGATGAAGATGAAGAAGATACTCCAATTGATACTCCAGAAGCTTTCTTAGAACGCTTTCAAGCAGAAAAGAAAAAAGGAGCTATTGAGATTGTAGATAATTTCATTGGACAATTTGGTGAAGATTACCGTAATGCATTTGATGCAATATTTGTAAAAGGTGTAGATCCTAAAGATTACTTTGGTGCCTTCAATCAAATCCAATCATTTAGTGAAATGGATTTAACTAAAGAATCAAATCAAGTGGCAGTTATCAAACAAGCATTGACTGACCAAGGATTTGAACCTGAAGATGTAGATACTGAAGTTGAAAGACTTAAAAACTACGGTGATCTTGAGAACGTTGCTACCAAGCATCACAAAGTCTTAATAAAGAAAGAAGCTGCTAAGCTCCAACAAATGGAGCAACAAAAAGAAGCTCAATTACAACAGCAACAGGCTGTCAAACAACAATACGTTCAAAATGTAAACACAGTTTTACAGGAGAAGGTAAAAGCTAAAGAATTTGACGGCATACCAATTAACCCTAAATTAGCTGGTGAACTACAAGATTTCCTAGTAACAGACAAGTACAAAACATCTTCTGGAGAAACTCTCACAGACTTTGATCGTGCTATTCTGGAGCTTAAACGTCCTGAGAATCATGCAACCAAAGTAAAGATTGCATTGTTAATGAAGATCTTAGAAAAAGATCCTACATTATCTACAATTCAAAAGACTGGTATCACCAAAAAATCTAATGAGTTATTTGGTGAGGTTGCCAGACAAGCCCAGAAGAGTTCAGTGAAATCTAAATCAACAGCTAAACCTACTTCTTGGTTTCAATAAACAATTTCTATAAACAAAAATTAAAAAGGATAACAAATGGCAATTCAAACAATCCCAGGTTTAACTGGTTTTACCTATGCTAGAGTAGCTTCAATGGACAAGCGTGCAGTAGGTAAATTGACTGATGCGAACCATTTAGAGAGCTTTCACTCTACTGAGCCTGCAGACTATGATAAGAAAATTATCAGCTTGTATACTCAGAGTTCTCTTTATAGTAATGACTTCCTTGACATGATCAACAAGTCAACTCCTTACTATATTGATAATAACAGTGACGCTTGGAAATGGCAAGTACAAGTACCTTACAAGTTCCCAAAAATCATTGACGTTCCAACTTCTACACAGGAATTAAACAAGCCTGGTATTGATGGACAAGAGTTTCAATTAATCATTGACACTAATGAGTTTTCTAAGAACGCAATTATCTCTGTAGGTACACGTCAATACGGTCCACGTTTTTATGTAGTAAAAGATCCAGTTCCTTGGAACGTAGGTTTCTTGTACACTTTCACTTTAGTAAGTGACAACCCAACTGTAGATTTCGTATCTCCTATCTTCTTACAAGTAGGTGTAGAATTAGAGTTAGTTGACGCAGCTATTGGTGAATTTGACCAAGACTTGTTAGGTCTTCCTCGTTTAGGTGAGCAAATCACAATGTTTGAATCTTTAGGTTCTGCATATGGTTATGAGCACAAAATTACAGAGTGGGCTGATGACAAGATGATGAGAGACAGCAAAGGTAATCCATTGGATATCTTAGTATATGCTCCTCAAAGACGTAACCAATTACCTTTAACTCGTAATGATGTTAAGTGGGAACCATTTATTGAGTTCTGGATGCGTAAGTCTATGTTAGAATTAAAAGTTAAGCGTATGATCTGGGCACGTCCTGGAACTGTGAAGACTAATGGTTCTAAGCAAGAATTAAAGCGTACATCTGCTGGTGTATACCACAGAATGAGAAACAATGGTAACTTAGTACAGTACAACCGTGGTGAGTTTACAGCAAACTTAATCCGTTCTGTATTTGGTGATTTGTTCTACAGACGTGTGGATGTTAAAGACAGACGTGTTAAAATGTACACTAATGAAGCTGGCTTTGACGTATTCCAACAAGCTTTGAAGACTGATGCTTTAAATTCTGGTTTAACTTTCATGGCTGATTCTGGTAACAGATACATGCAAGGAGAAGGTCAACATATCACTTACAACTTTGCATTTGATGCAATGGTAACTCGTGAGACTGGTCGTGTTGAATTGATCCACTTGAAAGAGTTAGATTTACCTCAAACAAACTTAGAATTTGGACAAAACAAAAAGTCTACTCCTGTATTTATGGTATTTGACGTATCTCCAATGTCTGACGGTTCTATGATTAACAACATCAGAGAAGTACGTATGAAGGGTGCTCCTTCTATGACTTGGGGTTATATTGACGGTACTCGTCACCACTTAGGCTTTGCTAAGTCTCAAGGTATGAGTTCTGCAAACAAATTCCCTGGATATGAATTATGGATGAAAGACAGATGTGATGTCTTCATTGAAGATTTATCTCGTACAGTATTGATTGAAGAAATTCCTCAATTCTAATAAACGCCCCTCTCAGAAAAGTATTCTGAGATTGACACCACTGGTGTTTCGCAAAAAATCAGAAGATGTTCCCCCCACATCCCAGTGGGGGAATCTTCTAACACAGATGGGGACATGAGGCTTCATGCCTATGGTTCCTTCCCTTCAATGGGAACCATCTGCAAATAAACCAATAAAAAACAACTACATATGGGTAAGATAGGAAAAATCTCTACTATTAAGAAAGAGTACAACAACTCTCAATTGCAAACTATGCAAGGTGGTCTAGCTATGAAAGGGTATACAAGAATCCCTGGTACTGGTGTATTTAAATATCCTTATAAGGAATTAGACGGACAGTACAGAACAGGTCTTGATCCTAAGGCTGCGTATATCAAAAGAATTTCAGATCCTTTAGAAAGGGAGATGGAAATTGAGAGAGTAACAGAGTTAAAACAAAAGCTTGAAGATGCTTTGAATGTAGACTTAAGTCCGCGTTCTCAGTTTTGGAACTATGGTTTATCAACTTCAGTTGATGATTCATTGCATGTACAACCTGTTAAATTATTAGATGGTGATAATTATTTTGATTTAACATTACCGTTACAAGAGTTAGCATTCTCATGGTTACGTGTTCATCCAACAATTGCTTCTAGCTATCAAGCTTGGGAGAGAGGTGAATATCCTGCTGACATACAATATTATGTTGCTGATGATGAGATTGAGAGCAAAGTGGTGTTCAAAAAGAAACAACTTATTAATAAAGCAATTATTAAGTTTGATGCAATGACTCCTGAAAAGAAGAAGAAGGTTGCACGTTTACTTGGACTTCCAGTATCAGATGATTCCAAAGAAGAAGCTGTTTACAATCAAGTGGATAACTTGTTGAAACAGACAGAATTCAAGAATGGCAAATATCAAGGTTTGAATCCAATTGAGGTGTTCAACAGATTTGCAGATATGAAAGAAAACTTACTCCATATTAAAGACTTGGTTAAACAAGCTATTGCTCACTCAGTTTATAGAGTTAGACCTAATGGCAGAGTTTATGAAGGTGAATTTGAAATAGCTGCTGATGAAGATGAATTAGTAAAATTCTTAGCAGATGAAGATAACCAAGATCAATTGTTGACTTTAGAAGGTAAATTAAAAAGTAAAAAAATAGCTTCAATATGATCCCTGTAGATAGTTTATTATACAAGATTGATCAGAAACTAAATAAACTATCAACTAATGAGCATCAACAAATCAACCTAGAAGATAAGATTTTAGCTTTAAATGAAGCTCAAATCAAGCTCATAAAACAAAAGGTTGATGGCTGGAGTACGGTTTCTGGTTTAGGTATGGATGCTTTTAAGAAACGTTATGAAGACTTGCAAAGTCTTGTAATTACTTATAACTACCAACCTCTTACCCTAGATTTAAAGAATGATGAACTAAATCAATGGTTTGCAAACTTACATGACCTAGATCCTAAATACATGTTCTACATTGATAGTTATGTATTAGCAGATAAAGGAAGATGTAAAGATAGAAAGATATGGATTAATAGAGACTTGGCTAAGCATGGTGATTTACAGTTTTGCTTAAACAATGTTCATTATAAGCCTTCTTTTGAATATCAAGAGACATTCAACTTTCTATCCTCAGATGAGATAAGTATATTTACAGATGGTACATTTACACCAAAAACTATAAATATATCTTATATGAGATATCCTAAATATATTAATAAAACAGGATTTATCATGTTTGATGGTGAACCATCATTTGATGAGGATTGTGAACTTGAACTTTACTTAGAGGATGAGTTGTTAGATTTGACAGTACAAAACTTGGCAATGTACACTGAAAACCAAAGTGCTGTTCAAAGCTCCATATACAGAATACAAACAAACGAATAATTTTTCATAACCTAAAATAAAATCAAAATGGCTGATTTTTCATTAACCACGCTCTTTGTGGTTCCAGTAGGAAATACTCTACCTAGCTCTGGATCTACACAAGACTTAACAGCTGGTCAAGTAGGCATTTTTGGTAGTGATTACACAGTAGCAACTGCTGGTAACATTACAGACTTCCCTTACTTTTATGTTGCTCAAGGTAGAGTAAATACATATTTACAAGGTTCTAAGCGTTCAGATAAAATCTCTGGATGTCCTGGTGGAGCTTCTTGTAAATCAAACGTAACTGAATGGTATAAATCTACAGGTTGTGCTACAGCTGTAAACCAAGTTACTGATGTGGTTAATTTTACAGTTAAACCAGGTGAGATCATCACTTTGACACTACGTGGTTTTTCTAGCTATTTAAACACATTATACTTCAACGGTTTTACACGTTCTGTAACAGTTAACGCTCCATGTTTAGAATGTGGTGGTAACCCTTGTACAGATGTTGATGTTCCTGCTTTAATTGATGCATTAATCTTAAAGTTAGAAGCACATGCTCCTGGTGATAACCCAGACAACATTTACTTAACTCAGTTCTATCAATTCCAAAGAATTGGTAATGATCAAAACGCAATCTTACGTATCACTGGTAAACCATTGACTAAATATGGCCAACCTTGTGACGTTGCTGCATTCCCTTGGGAGTATGACAGATTCTATTTCAGAACTTTCATCTTCTCTGGTCCTGCAACTACTGCTGACTTTATCGTTGCTGATCCTTGTAACAGAGTGGCTGAGCCTGTAATTACACAACGTTCTAACTATCCAGTTGGTACTTCTGCTGAAGTTCAACAATTAGAAAAGAACTTCTATAGTTACCAAGCTGGTTACTTAAAGCATTTATACAGAATGAATGGTTACAACGAGAACTTTGAGTCTTGGGTAACTGATGGTACAATCTATGATTTGTATTACATCAAATTCAATGAGTATGACAAAGCTGCTTATCAATGGGGTGACTACATCATGGAAGATAGCACTGTAATCATTGCTGTTCCTCAAGGTGAAACAACTGCAATTGAAGCTGTATTAGTAGCTGGTTTAGGAGCTGTAGCTGGAGATACTGCATGTATCACTACTACTAGCACTACAACTACTGTATGGCCAAGTACTTCAACAACAACTACTTTGATTCCTTAATATAGTAGTTAAATTTTAACCTATGCCAGGGGAGAGAGGATACCTCATATCCTCTGGCATTTTTTATTAAATAAACCATGACACTAGATTTTTTAGTAATTAATACTTATAATACTAAAACATTAGGTATTGCTGACATATCAACATATGATACAGATCCACCTAGTGTTATAGCTCCAACCATGGAAATTACTGTTCCTGGTTATACTGTTCCTGTGTCTATTCCATTTATTCCTTTAGACTTTAATGTTTATAATTCTATTATATTAGGGTTGAGTCCGTTTCCTGTATTGGACCCTTTACCTGATGGTGTTTATAAAATGAAATATTCTGTATCTCCTGCTAATGTAAACTATGTAGAAAAGAATATTATGCGTACTGAAGTTATTCAAGAAAAGTTTGATAGTGCATTTATGAAATTAGACATGATGGAATGTGATAGTGCAATTAGAACTCAAGCAAAAGTAACTTTAAATAGTATTTGGTATTTGATTCAAGGATCAATAGCTGCGGCTAATAACTGTGCTATAGACACAGCTAATAAACTATATGCACAAGCAAATAGACAATTAGATTATTTTATTGCAAACCAATGTGGTTGTACAGGAAACAACTATATCAATAACTTTGTTTAATATGGCAAACTGTAGAGACTGTGGAATGAAAGTTGGATGTGGCTGTCAATTAATAAACGGCCTATGTTCAGCTTGTCACAATAAAGCAAAAAATGCTACAAAAAGATTAAAGAATGCTTACACCAAGATTGACAGAGTGCGTAGAGGAAGCTAGTATTCCCTATACATTACAACAAATTGATGACAAACTAACATACTGGGCAAAAGTCCAGTATAATAATATTATATTCTCTATGAATAACTATATTCCTGGAGAAGTAATTGATGATTTATTACATTACAAACAAATATTAACATATAGACTTTGTACTCCTGATTATGCAATGGTATGTGGTCTTCCCACTACATCTCAAGTAGTGAGCAGAGTTAAAGTGTTAATTCATAAATAATTAAACCATGTCTTGTGAAAGTTGCTATAATGGTTGCGTTCAGACGGTTTCTGATGAATGTGTCAGATATACTGGTCTTGATAATGCCCCTTTAGATATAACATATGGAGACAATCTCCAATCAGTTCTTACTAACATTATCAACAAGTTGTTTCCTTTATTGAGTGGAGAAGGAGATAAGATAACTATTGCAGAAGCAATACGTTGTGCAATTGTAGATGCTAACTTACCTGTTCCTGTAGGAGCAAATCAATGGACTTCTGAACAATTGTTTCAAACTCTTGTTAAAGTGGTTTGTAATTTACAAACTCAAATAACTGGAATTGATGCTACATTAGCTACATTAAATGCTGACTATTCTTTAGGATGTCTGTCTGGTGTAACTGCTAGCTCAGACACCCATGATATTGTACAAGCTATTATAGTTAAGTTGTGTGCAACAGTTAGTGCTCTAACTGCTTTTGAAATTAGTGTAGATGCAAACTATGTTAAACTTGCAGATCTTGATACATTGATAGCTGCATATTTAGCAAGTCAATCAAGTTCTACTCAGCAATATACTAAAATGGTTCCATATGCTGTTTATGAGTATTATGGACCTTTAACTAACTTTGATGGTACTGGAGCAGGAATATCAAATTTAGGATTTTATAAAGTGTATTTGTGTAATGGTTTAAATGGCACTCCTGATAAAAGAGGTAGAGTTACTGTTGGTGCAATTAGTGGTGTTCCTAGTAGTGTACCTTTAGATCCATCTGTAGATCCAACAAATGCAGGAAATCCTAACTATGCTCTGTATGGTACAACAGGTCAAAACACTGTTACATTAACAACTAACCAACTACCTTCTCATACACATACGGCTCTTGCTACAGCTACTTCAACTGTAACAGATCCTGGTCACTTTCACTATGCAGGAAACCAACCAAATGGATGGACTAGTACTGGTGGAACTGCAGCATTACATACTGGTACAAACAACTGGCAATCATCAACTGCAACAACAGGTATTACTGTACAAACTACTGTAGGTGTGACTAATAGTAATACTGGTACAGGTCAAGCTCACGCAAACATACAACCTGTTATTGCTGCTTATTACATAATGTATATTCCTTAACTTTTTAAACTAAACATAAATGTCTTGCTATCCTGGAAGCCCATGTTATAATGCTTACTATCAGCCACAACAACTTTCTGATTGTAATGCTTGTATCACTACATCTGATAGTGTAGTTTACATTGGTCCAAATTTACCAAATTCAGGTGTTAAAAATAGAGATTGTCTCACTTTAGCATTAGAAAAAATAGATAATAAATTAGATCCAACTGAACTAGCTTCAGCTGTTCTTCAAATGATTTCTACAAACCCAACCTTAAAATCTACTCTTTGTAATATAATTAGTAGCTGCTAACAACCAAACAAATGACAGTATTAGTAACATTAACACTAGCTGGGTCAGATACAGGACCTTTTAATTTATATTCAAATATAGATTATGTTACTCCATTAGTTACAGGAGTTGCTAAATCAACATTGACATCAGGATATACTCTTACAGGAGTACCTGAGGGTGCAACCTACATTAGAGTTAAATCTACACAAACGTGTACAAGTTATATTGATTTACTAATAGCTGGTAATACAACAACCACTACATCTACTACATCTAGTACAACTTCTACAACTACTACTCCTGCCCCTGAATATCAATTAGCTCAAAAAGGAAGAACTGCTAAACCAGATGGATGTCCAACAATTACAGTTTTAAATATTTATCTAAATGCTTCTGACACTGCATTATTTATAGCAAATGGTGGTGAATTTGCAGGCTTAGGAGGAGGTGCTTCTACAACATGTACAGCAATTGCTAGAAACGCTGTAGGTACTCCTATTACAGGCCGTCTATTTGATGAGCAGAATATTACTTGGGAATTATCAAGTGGTAGCTTTACATATGCTGAGTTCCAATGTTAATATAATTTAAAAACCTCTGTTTGTTGGTTTACAGAAGGTCTCCCCTAGGGTCTCTACCCTGGGGGTTTTTGTTTAAACTCTAACTAAAAAAGTTATTTTCATTAACTAAATTAGTTAACTTATTTTTGGGAAATTCAAAAAAAGTTCTTACCTTTACAGTAATTTTAACTAAATTTAACTACATATGCCTGAGAATCAACCCTTGCTTAACCAGCTAGAAGAAATCATTCATTGGAAAAAGAGTAAAAAATTCTATGCTGAGAAGCTTGGAATTACAGAGACAGAAGTTGATGAGTTAATTAAAGAAGTAAGAAATAGACAAAAGACCTATGAGGAAGCAGAAGTAGGAAACTACATTGCTGACCTTGAAGATATAATTGTTAGATTTGAGGAAGATCTTGCAAAAGGAACTGGAGAGGTAATCTTCAATACCAAGGATGAAATCAAGAGTCTTGATGAATTAATAGTAAAATGTAAGATAGATACGGAAAAATGGGAGATAACCAAGTATGTACAAAACTACTGGGGAAATGGAGAAAATCCTCATTGGCAAGTAAAAGCATGGTTAGGAAAGAAGTCTACAGAGCAGGTTTTTCAAGATGCATTTGTAGACTTTTTAACTTCATATGAGCCTGTGTGTCAAGCAATTGCAACTCCTAAAATAGAAATAAATAAGGAAGATGCAATGTTAATTATCAACAAACAAGACTCTCATTTGAACAAATATGATATTGATGGAGACAACAATATCACAAACAGATTAGCTGAGATTATGTACAAGGTTGAGGTGATTGCTTCTCAAGCAGAGATGACTAATAACCTAGAAGTAATAACCTACATTATTGGTTCTGATGAGTTTAACAGTGAATATACCAACGCAACAACAAAAGGAACTCCTCAGCAAAACACACATACATATCATACTTCATTCAAGTATATATGTGACCATGAGATTTTAATGATATCAATGTTATTATCACACGCTCAACAGGTAGAGGTTGTATACGTAGCTGGGAATCATGATGAGTTTGTAGGATGGCATATGGTGAATTGGTTGAAGATGTTCTTTAGAGATGAACCAAGAGTAATTATAGATGATTCTCCTAAGTATAGAAAGTATGTAAGCTATGGTGATTCTGCAATGATGTTTAACCATGGAGACACCATCAAGCCTGCTAAGTTAGCTGGTATATTCCCAATGGAATTTAAAAATGGTTGGTCTGGTCATAATAACTACTATATCTTCACAGGAGATAAACACCATGAAGTAAGTCAAGACTTTAATGGTATAAAGTTTTATCAAATCCCAGCTTTCTCTAAAGCAAAAAGTTTATGGGATGACAAGATGGGTCATGTATGTTCTAAAGCAGAAGTTACAGGATTCCTAATTGAGTTTGATAACGGCATGACAAATATATTCAAACAATATTTATAATGGCTACATTAAGAAAACTAGTTTCAGATGTGCGTGCAACACATAAACTGTTATCAACAGACAACTTGATAACAGATAGAGTTGTTGCGTCTGAGATTAAGAATAACACAATTTTACTGATTAAGAGAGAAACAAATCTTAGAAAGCTTTGGGCTACTGACACTGTATTCCAAACGCTTCCTTGTTTAGAGATGATAGAAGTTCCTATTTCTGATTGCTGTGAATATGTAGATCCTTGCAACGTTGCTAGGAGCAAATACAAACTTCCACGTATCAGTGAGGGTAACTATCAATATCTTATTCAAGGTGTTTACTCTATCAACGCAATGGGTGGTAAGGGTAAAAGATTTAAAGAAATCACAATTAACAGATATTTAAATTTATTAAAACTGCCTATCATTAAGAATGAGCAGTACTACTGGATAGCAAATGGTGGATATTTATATGTCAACAACCCAATGTTACAATCAGTAAGAATATCTGCATTCTTTGAGGAAAATGTTCCTAATGATATTTTATACCCAGAGGACTGTGCATGTGGTCAAGCTCCTATTGTTAGTGATGAAGACTACTGTATGAATCCTTTAGATAAAGAATTTGGATGTCCTGGTTACTTGGAAAAGCAAGTCTTGGAGTTAACATCTCAAAAACTATTATCTACTTACTTCAATATTAAAACAGATATGACGTTTGATGGTATAGACGGTCAGGCAGTTAATGCCAAACCAACCAACTAATGCGTACAAAAATTGACTGGAGAAGTTCTAGTAAGGAAAACTACAATAACTTTTGCAAAAAAAATCCCACTATTAAAATAACGTTTGATGAGTGGAGAAACATTATATATCAATATAATGAGCATTTCAAAAACTACATTCTAGAAACAGGAGAGAAAGCAAGACTTCCTTTTGGTTTTGGTGAATTCTCTATTAATAAAAAGAAGAGAAAGAAGCTAAAAACAGTTGATGGTAAAGATATAGTTAATCTACCAGTAGACTGGAAAAAATCAAGAGAGAAAGGAAAGATCATCTACAACTTTAATTTTCATACTGAAGGATTCTTTTTTGGTTGGATGTGGTTTAAAGAAACTACCAGAATCCGTAATATTAATTTGTGGTATTTTAAACCCTCACGTGTAACTTCTAGATTACTGTCACATTATATAAAAACAGATAATAAATACCAGCACCTCTATAGGGAATGGAAAAAATAAAATAACATGGCATACTATTACAAATATAATTTTGTCTCCCCTGAGCCAATTTATTCTATTGTTAAAGAAGAGTTAAAATCTTACTTTGATACAGGAGCAGTGGATGATTTAATGTTTCCAACTTATTTAGACAAGTGTCTACAAAAGTTAGGTAGATCAAGCTATGTAATTGCTGAACAAACACTGGACATTGCTGACTTTGAAGCTAGACTTCCAGACAATTTCTTTGCTGTTAGAGAGGCTTGGATGTGTACTGAAATCCCTCAACTTCCTTATCAAACAGCTAATTCATTTTATTCTCAAGCAGCTAGTCAAACAACTATTCAAGTAAGTCCTGTAATTAGTGGAACAGTACCATGTACCAATCCTCAATGTACTACAGGATGTCCAAGTTGTATGCCTGATCTTATCCAAGCGGTGTACAAGACTAATCAACAAGTTGCTAGAGCAATCAGAAAAGAATATTTATTAAAACCAGGTAATATATCTTGTCAAGGAAAGTGTGATGTAAGTTATACAGACGCTTGGCAGTTTTATTCAAATGTACCTCCTGTACATGAGTTTACTCCAGGAAGTGCAGGGTATGATAGCTTTGATATTAGAGATAACAAATTTGTAACAAACTTTAGATGTGGTGTTGTTCATATGATTTTTTATGCTACAGATTATGATGCTGTAGGTAATCAATTAATTCCTGATAATTACCGTATTAGAGAATATGTAGAAGCATTTATTAAGTATAAAGTATTTGAAACATTATCAAATCAAATTAATGATGAAACATTCAACCAGATACAAACCAAACTAGCTTATTATAAGCAACTTTCAGAAGAGGCGTTTATCATGGCTTACATTGAAATTAAGAAGCAAGACGCATGGACTAAGCAAAGAAGAGTAAGAAATGATTTACAACGCTTTGCACAATATGAATTACCAAATAGAAGCTCAAGATATGGCAATGGATGGAACAGATAACCAATCTAATATAAAGCAAGAGTATAACCTTGCTAGGATAGGACTTAACATGGACCAGTCTGTAAACCAAATACAGAAAGGACAGTTAACCTATGCTCTAAACGCTCAACTTGATAACTTTGATGGTTCTTCTTTGAACTATCAAAATGAACCAGGTAATGTATTTTGTTTAAACTTTCCTCAGAATTATAAAGTAATAGGTGAACACTTTATTCAAGAAAAGAATAAACATATCTTTTTCTTATTAAATCCTAACACAGGAGATAGTGAGATTGGATACATGAATAATAATGATTGTGAATATCACACATTGTCTACAACTTATCCTGATTTAGATATCACTGTATATGCTAATTCTCAGTGTTTGAACTTTAATATCAACAATCCAATACAGAAAGTAGTTCATAAGATTACAAACTGTTCTACAGAGATTTATTGGACAGACGGTTTGAATCCTAGAAGATACATGAACATAGATGCTGTTCCTTATATTTCTACATATACAGGAACAGGTACATGTGATCCTGTTGTTACAGCAGAGTTAGATTGTAATAAACTAAAGGTACAACCTAACTTTACAGTTCCTACACTAGATATCTCAGAAGTTGTTACTGGAGGTGAATTACTTGCTGGTACATATCAGTTTGCAATTCAGTATGCTAATGCTTCTGGAGATGGCTATACTTCTTATTACTCTGTAACTAACCCTGTTTCAATTGCTAATCAAGATATAACTACTCCTGATTTTAATTACCCTGTAAACAAATCTATTGTTATTAATATTAGCAATGTAGATGTTACAGGATACTATAATTATTTTAATCTTGCTGTAGTTAAAACAATCAACGGTGCGTCTACTGTTGAGTTAGTTGGAACATATTCTATTGAAAGTAAATCTACTACTGTTACTTATACAGGACAGAATAAAACAGCAATTGCTTTAAGTTTAGATGATATATTTGAAAAGTTTCCATATTATGATATTGCACAAGATTTAACATCTGTACAAGATGTATTAGTTTGGGATAATTTAACATCTATAGATAGAATTAACTATCAGCAAATTGCTACTAACATAACACTTAATTGGCAAACTTACAAACTTCCTGCTGGAGAAAACTACTCAGATCCTTTTTATACTGCTAATCTTAGAGGATATTTAAGAGATGAAGTGTATGCATTTGAGATAGTATTTTTACTAGATAATGGTAAACAAACAGATGGTTTCCATATTCCTGGTAGAGTAAAAAATTACAATGAATTAACTCAACCAAATGTTACTCCATCTAATCCAGATTATATAGGTGATGGAACAGCTCAACCGTATTGGAAAATATATAACACTGCATCAGTAACATCAAGTGCTGTTGGAGGAAATATAGGAAATGCTACTCCATATCAGTATGGAGAATTTGCATATTGGGAATCTACAGATGAGTATCCTTGTAACACGGACGTATGGGGAGATCTTGCTGGTACTCCTATTAGACATCATAAATTTCCTGATGTATTAGTGAGTCCTATTATTGATCCTGAACAGGCGGATATAGTTAACTTTGAATATCAACCTGTAATGAAAAATAGGAACACATATCCTATTGGTGTTAAAGTAGATGTTCAACAAGTACAAGGATTGATTCAAGCTTCAAACTTAACAGCGGCTCAAAAGGCTGCTATTGTAGGTTTTAAAATTGTAAGAGGAGATAGAGCTACAAATAAGTCTATTATTGGTAAAGGTATTTTAAGAAACGTAGGTAAGTATACAAGAGAAAATACAGAATACTACTATCCTAACTATCCTTATAATGACTTAAGTACAGATCCTTTCTTACTTAAACAAAACAATGCATACAACTCTGAGTGTAGAACTTATAAAATTGTATGCTCTGTAGCAGGTACTTTACAAATTACAAATTGTACTGTAGGTAAAGTTGAATCTGTATCTATGAGTGTTGGAACATCTCAAATTTGTTCTATAACTTATCCACAAGTAACAGCAGGTACAGCAACTATTACAGATATTACTACATTAGCTTATACACTTAGTGCATATTTAGAAGGATCTTCCAACTATACTATATTTAGTTATATAGATCAATATACAGGAGCTACAACAAATGTTACAGTTTATGTTAATAATCCTGTTACAGTAAACTCTGCAGGAATTCCTGCACGTGTCTCTGGGTCTAATAAATATAGTATACTAGGTAATAGCAATAATAAAAATGTATATTGTTATCCTCAAAATTTAGAAGGGTTTAACACTACTGCGTCTAAGTATAGACAAGTGTTTAATTCACCTGAAACCTCTTTTGGACAACCTACATTAGGAAACGTTCTTAAAGTAGAAAGTGTGTACTATGGTGCTGGTAAGGCTCATTTTGTAGAAGTAAAGAAACATGCAATGTATAAGTTCTTAACACAACTTGCACAAAAGCAGGCTTTGGATTCTAGTTATGCAATTGCAGCACTGGGTGGATTCAATGCTACAGCAATGTTCACAGCTTACCAAGCATATTTACAAATATATATTGCAGGTATCAGCAGAAAAAACTTTGCGTATTCATTTAACTCTATAGCTAGTTATGACTATTCAACAACTGTTCCTAATGGTCAAGGAGTTAAACAAAGACTATTAGATAAATGTCAATATGTATTTCCTGGTGTACAATCAGTTAATGATAATCATGATCTTAACAACTGGAATAGAGAATCTTCTGTGTATATTAAAACAGTTGATGCTATAGATACTACAGGAATTATTCCTCTTCCTTATCCAAACCAGAGCCCTAGTTTAGTTGTTGGTACATATAGTTTAATTTCAGATACATCAAGATTTACACTATCTCAAAAAGGAAACTGTTCAACTCCTGAGTATCAAGAAGATATAAAGGTTGTTTCTTATTATGGTTCAATAAAGACTATAAATAATGCTCAGTGGGGACAGATGTATACATATCAAACAATTGATACAGGTTTCCAAAGATTATTTAGTGCACTTCCTAGTAATGATTCTGAAACTGTATTTGGTGGAGATACATTTATTAGTAAGTTTGCTTTTAAAACAAAGCTTCCGTTCTTTGTTGACAATAGAGTAGGTGCTCCAGATGACTCTGATATTTATTATGATGAAATTGGTAATGTAGCTTATCCACAATATTGGTATTCTGCTAGATCTGTGTTAAGCAATTATGTAACTAATAATAAGATTACACTTCAAAATATCATTTCTACAAAGGCACACTATTTAGATTGCCCTACAAATGATAGTGTAGATATTAGTAATACTACAACAACTACAAGTTCTACAACTACAGCAGCAGGAGGAGTTGGTGCGGTTACAGCTGCAAACAATACAACGTTCTCATATGATGGTAAGATGTATTTATTTGCATATGGTATTCCTAGCTTTTATGTAGAATCTTCTATTAATTTAGATTTACGCCAAGCATTTAATAATAGAGAGGGTGATTTCTATCCTCATGTAAGTTCTGGTATTCCAGATACATGGTTACAAGAATCAGTAGTTCCTATTGTTTTTGATAATACATATTATTACAACACTACATATTCTAAGCAGAATAAAGAGAATGCATTTTCTCACTTACCAGATAACTGGCAAGAACAACTTTGCTATACATATTTTCCGTTTAGAGCAATTTATTCTGATGTACAACAAAGTTATACAGATAACAGAATCAATAGTTGGTTGATATATAGACCAGTAAGTTTCTTTGACTTCCCACAAAACTATGGTAAGTTAACATCTTTAGACGGTATTCAAAACAAAGCTGTATTAGCTAGATTTGAAAACAAAACATTACTATATAATAGTTTATTAACTATTGATACAAGTAATCCTAAAGCAGCATATGTAGGAAATGACAGATTGTTTGCTAGTGCTCCTCCAATTGACTTTGCTGAGACAGATCTTGGATTTATGGGTTCTCAGAATAAGTTTATGTTAAAGTTGCCTCAAGGTCAATTAACTGCAGATGCTAAAAGAGGACAGATATTTTTAATTAGAGGAATAGGTGGTGAAGTTACAGATTTGTCTGCATTTGGTAATGGAATGAACAGGTTCTTTACAGATCATTTAGCATTTGAAATCTTAAACTATTTCCCAGAAGCAGATACAGATAACCATTTTAATGGTATTGGTATACATGGTGTATATGATAGTAAGTATGATAGAATTATTGTTACTAAGCTTGATTATATTCCTCAATTAAATCAAATAGGAAAAATCAAATATGATGCAGCTACATCTGAATACTATGTAAATGAAACATATGGTGATATTGTTCTTAGAAAAGTAGTTCAACTTACAGATATTAATTATTTCTGTAATAAGTCTTGGACACTGTCTTTAGACACAGATACAAATACTTGGGTTAGTTTCCATACATATTTACCTAACTTTTATATAGGAGAAAATAATTTCTTCTATTCAGGATTAAATGAAGGATGTGATATAGAAGCAATTGCTGCAAAGATTATTCCTTCCCCAACCACAACAACAACTACTACTATAATTCTTGATTGTAGCTTGAGTGGATCAGCAGTATATGAAAGTGGTCCTCCTGTTTATGATTGTACATTAACTCCAGGAAGTGCTGTTGTAGTAACATATGATTGTACACTAACTGCTGGATCAGCTATTCTTCAATAAACAAATTAATGATATATGTCACAAACCGTAAAAATAACAATTGCAGCAGCAGGAACTGATACAGGTCCTTTTAATCTTTTTTCTAATGCAGATTCATATGCCAATGCATTTGAAACAGGAGTTCTAAAAGCAAATTTACTGGCTGGATATACTTCATCTGCAGTACCTGATGCAGCTACTGTAGTTAGAGTAAAATCTAATAGTGTTGGTTGTACAAACTATGTAGATATGACAATAACAAGTCCTCCACCACCATCAAGTATTACCTTTACAGTTAATAATATAAGTCAATTCCCATATCCAATAAATGGAAGTAATGGTAGTGCAAGTGGGACAATTACAAATAATAGTGGTAGTACAATATACATATATGCATATTTTCAAAGTGCTGGCAATACTAGTGGAACTATAAATGGTGATGGTGGAAGTGTTGCTGGAGGAGTAGCTTTAACTATACCTAGTGGCCCCATAACATCAAGTGGACAAGCTTTTTATTCAACAAATTATGAAACATTACCATCTAATAATGTAACTGTGAATTGGAGTTTAACTAAACAAGATGGATTTACTAATGGTGCAACTCTTTCTTTAGTATATTCAACAACAGTTGGTGGAACAAAAATACAATTAAATCCATAAAATAGTTATAAATGTCTAAAACAGTAACAATAAGATTAACATGTTCAGGTGGTAGAACAGGACCTTTTGATATCATAGATAACATAGGGACGGTTTTAGCTATTGATGTGAGTAAACAAAACCTTATTGATGGGTATACTGTTACTGTTGGAGATAGTATAACAAGTGTAGTTTTGGCATCTAAGGGCAAATGTTCAACAACAGTAACAGTTCCTATTACTGAACAAACTATAGAAGATTTAGCTGCTATACAATATACAGCATGTGATACAGCTTCCTTATGGAGACATTTAACAGACATTACAATATATAACTACTATTATGGTAATATAGAGCCTTATATAATTGAGTATCCTTTTGCATATGAGTCATATGATGAAATATTACAAAACGTAAAAGATTATACAAGAGCCTATAAGTATTTACCAATCTCAGATGGTGTATACAATACAAATACTAGAATAGAAGTAGATGATGAATGGTTTAACAAAGCTGTATTATATAATGGACAGCAATCTACAGGCGTTCTTGAATTAGTGCCAAAGCCAATTAATAACCTGAAGACATATTTAAACTACCCAATATATAATGCTGAGAGTAAAACAATCCTTTATACTAAGTCAGATAATTTCTATCAATATAATACTTTCTGGGGATTAGTTAAGAATAAATCCTTACCTTTGTTTAATACAAGCTGTGAATCATTATCTATAGATAAGGTTGTAAATCAGGTTAATATGGATTACGGAAAAAGATCATTTAAAAAAGAACCATTAAGATCAAAAGGATTAAAGGTTAGACACATACTAGACAATAAATCAGAAGTTCATTTAGTGTCTCAATTCATTATCACACCATCTCAAATCTCTTACAAATAATGGCAAAGTGGTTAGATAAATATGAACAAGGAGGAATGGTCTTAAAGAAAAAGATCAAAGATAACTATGGTAGTACACCTAATGCTAATGCTGGATATTCTACTGCTGGCCCAGGTTGGGTGGGAGAAGGTACAACAGATAGAGGATTTGATTATAATGGAGCATGGGGAGGAACAATGCAGGATGGTGGGATATTGAGTAAAAGATTCTTACAACCAAATGATCCAAAGTTACCTAAAGGATGGAATCCAAAAGAGAAAGGATATTCAACAGAATATTCTACTACAATAGGAAAAGATGGAGAATACTATTTAGTTCCTGGTTTTAAACATGGAAAACTTCTTTCTGATCCAGAAAAAGAATTTCACAATACAGGAGAATTATTAG
>JACCDW011340777.1_pt1 | contig 114556 bp, 98 predicted proteins | sample 7449781 | NCBI WGS metagenome assembly JACCDW01 (sample SAMN15323449, study PRJNA562643) | freshwater metagenome | isolation source: river surface water | place: USA:Blue River Watershed | collected 2017-08-18 | reverse complement strand
AGATATTTGCAAACCGATTCACACGGAATGGTCTTATAGCTCAGCTGGTTCAGAGCACCTGCCTTACAAGCAGGGGGTCCTAGGTTCGAATCCTAGTGGGACCACAGAAACCACCTCAAACGAGGTGGTTTTTTTTTGTTTAGAGAGGTTTTTCTTTACTCGGATACAACCATATCATCTCCTCCATCCTATACCCTATCCCCTTCGCTAGCTCAAGATACTGCTTTCGAACCGCATCAGGGATCGATTTTTGCCTCGATAATATCCACAAATACGATAAATTCTCTCCAGCTACTAAAGCATATTGATAATTCGAGTCCAAGGCAATCACATTATATCCGCCATAAAAAGGACCGAAAAACGATACCTTCAACATCCCGACGTCCTCCGGCCCCACAAACTTGGCTTTGCCCCTAGACTCCTTCCATTCTTTTTTATAGGGTTCATACCCCCGATTCACAACCTTAATACTCCCATCTTCATTCAACGAATAATTGGCCGTTGTATTGACCAAATTCCGTTCAAAATAAAAATCCAAGCGAGCGACTTCATACCAAGTCCCCAAATACTTCGTTTTGTCGAAATGCGTGACAGCCTTTGCTCCCGATGGGATCGTCGAACTCGAACAAGCCCAAAACAGCAAAACCGAGTACATTACTATTATACCTAGCTGATATTTTTTCATAGCATTTGGTTTAGGAGAACTTACCGACTCTCGTACAATTGATTAAAAACCATCTTAAACGTACTGTGTGTTTGGGCTCTAAAAGTGACCTCAGGACCATAAACAAACAAATTACCTTCACCTACTTTCGCCTGAAAGGCCGCAATGCCATCTTCCAAATAAGTCTGCCCAAAAGCCCATCCACTCCGTAAGGTTTTATCGGAATCATACCAGGCCAATGGAATCAATTCCCCGTGTGCAATCGCCTCCGCAGACAAATGAAATACCGGACTCGCACTGAAATATACATCCGCTTTGGACGTCATCCCCCAGTTTGCCTCCACTGAATCATCCACCGCAACCTGCATCACACTTCCTGGAATGTAAAATTTCTCACCCGGCAAATCACGTTCCTTTCCAGCTACTACTTCCACCAAAGCATTCTTCACCGGTAAATTCAGATGATAGGCAAGATTTGAACTAGAACCGATGGTAATAATATCGCCACCAGCTTCCAAGAATGCACGTAAAGCGGGAATGGATTTAGCTACTGTTATCTTTCCTAAAGTTGGGCGATATTCGTCCGGAATGTCGGCCTCTATAGGCTCCTTAGGTGTATACTCGCTTGAGGTTTCAGGTTTTAGGCCTGGAATTGCCCGACTAACAAAGATAAGCGCGTCGTATTTGGCACGAAGATTTCCTTGGTCGATCTCTTTGGCATATACAAGATTAAAGTCAAAATGATGTTGTTCTAAAATCCAACGCAACCAACCCGAAGGCATGGACCCGCCATAGACATCCCATAATCCGATCCGCTTTGCACCCAATTTTTTCGATGCTTGCTGAGGCATGTTTGCGAAGGCTGAAATTTTCACCGTTGCTTTGGCAAGAATAGCAGCAGCAGCGGTGCTATGTTTAAGCCAGAAAGATTCCTTGGTTTTCGTAACTTCAATTCCTGCTTTCAAAAGATCATTCAATAGCGTAAATGAGGCATTATCCGAAATGGGGAATGTATAATAATTCCCAGTCTCAAACACGGGACTTGCTTGTTGAAGCTGACCATAAGGGATGGTCTCGAGCGGAGCCTGCAAGTCGGTCAATATCCGATCAAACTGAATCCCCATCGTAAAGGCTGGCGTCCATCCCGCCGAATCATAGGGCCTCACCGGCGGACCACCCGGATATTGAAAATCGTTGGGATGATCCTGTGGCTCAAACATATCAATCACATGTGGACGAAATGCCTGATTCGTTTTGACTACATAGGAACCCTTCGGATAGCTCTTTCCATTGACGACAAAATCCTTCGTCGCGCGCTCCACTCGAATTCCACTCTTAATCAGGATATTCACGAAAGCATATTGCGTCGTGGATTGATCAGCTGTTAGGATGTAAGCCCGCGCATCACGGGTGGCCGGATTCTTATAGACCACGGCAAATAAACTATCGCTCTTCGTTTTTATTTTATTTCCAGCGATGCTCGTTAATTGCTCGACCTTATTGGGCGAAAGAGTCCAATAATCCTGGGAACCTAATTCAATCGACTTCTGCCCCATCTTGTAAATATTCATCAATACTTCTTCCCGGTAACGCGTTGCGTAATTCAACACGGCATAGTTGAGCGACAATGAATAATCAATAGAGTTTTTGAAAAACCATTTGCGAGGTGTAATTGGGAAAGGCGTTGCCGAATTTGGGATTAACCGATTCGGCACCAATGGGATATTCTGTGGCGTCGGGCTACCAATAATTTCTGTCAGTAGTCCAATGATGTTGTGATAATAAGCGGTGGTGCGAAGACCTCCATTCCACCAGGTGGAATAGACGGATCCCGACTTCATCGTATAACCCGGTTTCCCCTCCGCGTTTAAGCGCGAGCTCATGGCTGCCCCCAGCGCATCTATTCCGGTCACCAACAAAGGATCATAGACATAATTAAAGGGATCACGGTACGGAGGACCCGCCACCACAGTACCTTCCGGACCTGTTTGATGGTGATTATAAAGTATCTGCGGCATCCATTCGATGTATTGTTGGCGTGCCATATTCGCCGACTCGCTCATATTCATCATGTAGAAATCCCGGTTATTATCATGCCCGATGTATTTTTCATACAAACGAGGCAAAAATTCCGTTGAACGCTTGAGGGTATCTTTTTGACGCATATACCAGTTGGAGACCAACTCCTGTCCATCCGGGTTCGCATGTACAAAGAGAATTATGGTATTTGCCAAAATACGTTTGGTTTCCTCATCGTTTCGAGTGATGAATTGATAAATGGATTCAATCCATTGGTGAATACCTACTGTTTCTGTCGCATGCAATCCGCCATCAATCCAAACAACGGCTTTACCCTCTTTGGCCAAAGCTTTGGCTTCTGATTCGCTGAGGTCTTCTGCCCGCGCAAGACGTTGTGAGATGGCTTTGTATTTTGCTAGATTCTTGATGTTTTTCGGATCAGAAACGATGACCATGTATTGGTTTCTTCCCTCTTCCGTTTTACCGATGGATTGTAGTTTGACCCGAGAGGAAGCTTTCGCGACTTTCAGTAAATAAGCCTCAGTTTGCGTATAGGTGGCTAAGTGATAATTATCGCCAATGGAAAAACCAAAATGCGATTTAGGACTTGGGACTTGAGCAAAAACAAACTGACTTACGAATAGGAAAAATAACGTGATTTTTTTCATGGTGCTGATGTAGGTAAGATTTAAAGATAGATAAAATGTGCTAAAAGAGATTCCGATATATCATAAAATGCGACGAGTGCTCGAGTAGCTTTGGCCCAATCAATAAAAATGAATAAATTCAAAAAAAACTCATACCCAAAATCCATGGAAGTTCATCACCATACACACCACCCTAAATCCTGGAAAGAATACCTTCAAGAGTTTTTAATGTTATTCTTCGCCGTCTTTTTAGGATTCATGTCGGAATATTACCTCGAATACCGAGCTGAAAGACACAAGGAACATGACTACCTGAATAGTATGTTGATCGACCTACAATCCGACTTGAAAGAGGTGGATATAAAAAATGCAAAAATGGAGGATATCGTATCCGCAGGAAACAAGATAAGCGATGTAATCTATAAACCTACCCTGAGCATGCAGGATATTGATACGTTATACGCTTCGAGCGAAATAATAATTTCTCGCGTTTATAATATTGATTTTTCTACGGGTACCATTGATCAATTGCGAAATGCGGGTGGGTTCAGACTTATTCAAAATGAAAGTATTGTGCGTAAAATCTCCGACTATGAGAAAGGAAAAATAACGATGCAAGTGCAACTTGATGAGATCATTGAACGTGCTGCAAATGTACATCGAATTCAAAATCGACTTCTACACATCAGCGTTTTCACGAAAGATCTTAAATCTTCATTTGACAAACGAAAATTAGCAACAATTAAAAATCAAACAGGGAGTGTATTTCTCACATCGGATAAGAATGTATTTTTCGAATATGCCAACTATGTTAATATTATGACAGGCTACATCGCCCATTATGAACGAATGGCGAAAGCGCAGCAGCAGAAAGCCCAAGAGCTAATCGCGTTGATTCAGGAGGAATTAGCCCATTAATTTACGATTAAAAAAAGCCCCCTATCGCTAGGAGGCTTTTAATAATTTATTCTTTGATGGCTTTGACAAATCCATCAAACCTCACCACTTTCCCATTTTCAAATCGGAAAGAATCCACCCAAGCCAATTTTTGTGTCTTCCCATCGGGCGTTTCCACATCAGCTTTATCCCAGATATTCACCCACTGATGACCATTTTCGCCTACCGTAGGAATAATGGCAACGATTTCATAATTCTTAAATTTTACCTGCGCAAAACTCTTTTGCATAAAATCGAGAATAGCCGCTTTCCCTTTGATCGTAGTCCCATCTTCATTATGAAATTCCGCGGTATCTGCCATAATTTCTCCGGCCTTTTGATAATCTTGAGCAAACAGGTCCTGGTGAAACTTCTCTGCAAGTAAAGCATTATTAGGATCACCTATTTTAAAGTTATCCGTGTAAGTAGGTTTGTAAATGTGTACAATGGCATTTGCTGTTTCTTCTTTTTTTGCCTCTGTACATGCAAGCATCGTTGCAGCTGTCAGAATAGACAATACGACTTTTTTCATAGTTTATTTATTTTTAAATTTTAAATGACATGTTCAATAATTAATTCTCCAATGCCTTCAATAAATACGCATAAAATTGTTTTTGTGTGCTTTCTTTTTCATACCAAGGCAAATGGCCGCTTTGTTTTATAAATAATAACTCCGCCTGAGGAATCACAGATTTGATCTCAAAGGCAGCGAACCCTGCTGGATCTTGATATCCTTGAATGACAAAAGCAGGCCCCTTATATTTGACCAAGTTGGCCAAACGCTGTTTCTCCTTCGCCGCATAATCAGCTAGCATGATTGAATTAATTCCAGGCTGCCCACTAATCTTTGCAAAATCAATGGCTGCTCTAGATGCCAAACCAGCTTCTCGATCAAAAAAATAGCCTAGCCAGTTGCGCTTCATACCCGATTGTTCCGACAAATCTTCAGGTCGAAGTCTCATTTGCATGTTGTCAGAAAAATAATTAAGTATATTCATACTTGGACTACCCGAACCCACGAGAACTAATTTCTCTACTTGTCCTGGGAATCGTGAGCAGTATTCCATCGATAACATGCCACCCCAAGATTGACCAATTAAGATCATTTTTTTCACCTGTAAATGATTGCGCAAAGCTTCTAAATCTTCAAGGTATTTGTCCAACGAAAGGGTTGTTGAATCAATTTTCGACATCAACGTTTTTCCAGTACCCCGTTGATGTAATATTATCGAACGATACTTCTTACTTAACATTTCGTGAACAGGATACACATAAAAAGGATTTAAACCCGGCCCACCCGTTAATAAGACCACTGGGGTTCCTGTGCCTTTTTCTTCAATAAAAATATCCGTTTGATCCTTACTCTTAATAAAAGAGCCCTCTTGGCCGAATGCAGCAACAAAAGAAATAACAACAAATAAGCCAATTAATTGAATTTTCATTTTGAAAAATTATTACTAAAAACTCAATAAATAGGATGCGGGACTGTGGCAATCTGTGCCATTTTTCACATTTGGGAACAAAATAAAAAGCATCGCTCGGCCAACGACGAGGTATTTGCAATAATTTAACGAAACAAAATCATTGTGTTATTTAAACAACTTAATTTATGAAAAAACTCATCTTACCCATTTTTTGCGGAGTACTCTTAATCTCCTCTTGTGAAAACAAAACAGCCAATAAAGTCGCCTTTGATTCGGAAGCTGCGAAAAAAGACATTGAATCTTGGCAAGAGCAATTTGAAACAGCGGTAAAAAATAAAGACTCCGTAGCCTTCGCCAATTTATATTCAGAAGATGCCATTCGCATGGTACCCAATTCAACGGAAATTCAAGGTCGATCAACTATTCAATCAAGTGTAGTCGAGCCATTTAAGTTTATTGGATCGACAGACTTAGTCACAACAGATGCATTTGGAAACGATAGCACGCTGACTTGTTCAGGAACTTATCAGCATTATCTTCCAGACGGAAGTCCATTGGAAAAAGGAAAATACATAAGCATCTTTAAGCGCATCGATGGAAAACTTCTCGTTGTGCGCGATATCTGGAATTCAGACTCAGCTGGGAAATAAAAAACTCAACAGCTTTTTAATTTTGCAAAAAAGCCTCTTAAACAAGAGGCTTTTTTTAGCATTACCTAACCAACTTAATTAACAGGCACCCGATTCAAATGATCAAACCGAATGATGGTTCTTAATTGACTTGCGCGCTTATTGAGAGCGGCTAATTTCATATTCCCCTTTCGTTTCGCATTCCTTTCATCTTGGTGAGTATAATAATCCAATCGGGACTTATCTGGCAATATCATCTTGTAAGTATTATTTGGGTATCCATCTACGGCTTTGTACATGATATAGTTGTAGCTAATCCCAATCGCTTTATCCTCGGCATTGGATTGTTCGATCAATTTTTCGTATTCTGCAATTTTATCAAAGGGAACGGTAAAAATTTGAATCTTACGAAAATCGAAATTCTCTATTTTGAAATCTGAATCCATCACAGAAATACTAGGCACTTGCTCCCAAATGGATCGCTGAATTGCCTGTGACCGATTAGCGGTATTTTCATCCGTTATTGCTTTTAATGCGACAGCCACCTTGTTTGACAATGCCACCCGCTGCCCTACATATTTTCCTAAATTTTCATCTCCTCGAACAAAAACCATACCATAGGTTCTTCCTGATTCAGCAGTATGCGCCGCAAAATTATAGGAAATCCCCTTGGTCGCTTCCAACCACCAGTTGCGAATAGCAGGATAATTTTTCTTGTAGATATCGATATCTAACACTCGACTTTCATTCAAAAGAAAATAAGTCTTTTCGGCGGTCTGTGCGACCATTTGAAAAGCAAATAAAATGGTCAAAAAACTCAGTGTAATTTTTTTCATGGGAGATAAATTTAAAGTGATAAAACAATACTCCAAGTTTCAAATTTCAATGCTGTTCACATCAAAAGATAACACGAACTTTGTCTAGAATTCGACCAAGATTGTCCAATATTCAAAGCAAAAAAAAGGGAGGCAAATGCCTCCCATCAAATTAAGGAGCTAAACAACTATTTCTTTTCAGCAGCAGCTTTTGCAGCTAATTCATCCATGATAAGTTTAGTATCATAAAAATGAATTTCCTTCGTCTCCTTATCGTTTACCCAAAGCAAAGCTTGATGCACAGGAATTAAAATATCTTTACCACTGTATTTACCCTTGGCCGTAAATATTCCCCAAACATTCGTCCAAACTTCTCCATTGTTCAAAGTCAAAGTAGCTACACGTAAACTTCCGAAATTTGAATTCTCCCATAAGTTTTGATTGGAAAAAAAGTCGGCCAAATAGGCCTTTTTCCCTACCAAATCAGCTGTCGTATCGCTAGGATAATATACTTGAATGTTCTCGGCTAATTCTTCGCCTTTATACGTAGAGTCCTTAGTTTGATAAGCCTTAATTTGCGCTTGGATAGCTTTTGTTTTCTCATCTAAAGTGGTTAACGTTCCACCCAAAGAATCTGCACTTGCTTCAGCAGTCTTAGCTGTTTCGCCTTGCTTTTGACCGCAAGAAAATAAGGCCAAGGAAACGGCCATCATCAACATGATTTTTTTCATTGTAATAGAATTTATATAGTTAAAAGAATGAGCTCGAACCTACATAATAAATTAGCGATGCCCGCACATGAGAGCGCATGAAATGTTCCCATTTCCCAAAAGGGAACAAATACATTCCAAGTAGAAATTTTAGACAAATTCAATGATTTTTTTGGACAAAAAACCGATATAATAATTTCCAACTTATCGTGATAGATATGAATTTCACCAAAAAATCAGTGAAAACTTAAACCCCAATAGTCATGAAAAGACTCCTTACACTTACAATCCTATTCTGTGCCATTTGTGCATCGACGATGTTCGGGCAAAACAAACCACTTTATGCCAACGTTGCATTTCACAAATTAAAACCTGGGCATACGCTAGACGAGGCATTGGCAATCGAAAAAAAATGGAAAACCATTCACAAAATTCGAAAAGAGGCTGGCTTAATTTCAGGTTGGTCGGTCTACACCATCGTCAATGGCTATAAAACCCCAAGCATTGATTGGGATTATATTTCCGTTAATTTTTCGGCCGACTTAAACACGATCGGGCAATATCCCATGGATAAATATGCAGCATTAGTCGCAAAAGACCTCAGCTTTGCAACGATAGGTGAAGAAACGGCTAAGGTACAATCGATCAGCTATAATAATATTGTGAAGTTTGTCGATGGAACACCTAGTTCGAATGACCTGCAATCCATCATCTCCATGGAGGTATTTAAAACATCGGTACCTAATTATTTCATCTACCCTGAATTTGAAAAACAAATGAAGAACATTCATCAAGATCGCATTAACGCAGGGGAAATTCAAGAATGGAATTTTTGGCAAACGGTAGCTCCGCTCGCGGATGACTCGAAAGGGCAATTCACCGCATTTACTTTCTACAAGGATTTGGCTCATGTGGATGCCCCCAACAACACAACAATTGAGTCTTTGAAAAAACGCATGAATTTAAGCCCTGAACAGTTCCTCAAAAAAATCGATGGCTTACGCAGCTTAACACAAAATTGCCTCTTGCAATATTCCATGGGAACATGGAATGAATAAACAAAAACGAACGAAGCGGGCTTTAGCTCGCTTCGTTCATTTCCTTCAAATAATAACTCGGATTCACGCCAACATATTTCTTGAAAGCCGCATAAAAAGTTGAGCGATTCGTAAATCCACTTTGGTACATATATGTTTCTAAGGTGTATTGATTGAAGGAGGCTCTTTGCTGCAAAAAGTAGTGGATTCGTAACCGGTTGATTAACTCAACAAAGGAAATCCCATAATACTTCTTGATTAGTTTGGACAATTTTGCCGCAGGCATGTCTATCGATTTCGCCATCGATGAAAGATCGTAATCCGAAGATAAATAAGCTTTCAAATCCTTCATTTGCGCATCAAATTCAATCGCATGATTGTCGGCAATAACTTCCTTCAAAAGTTCTGGCATTAAATCCTCCAACGAAGGCAAAGACTTTCCCTTTGGCACAATGCACCCATCCATGTTTTCTTGGACATTAGGCGTGCTGATGAAGTAGCTAAACAATAAAATTCCCAACAGACATTTGATTATTTGGGAAGGTGGATCAAAAGAATTATTAAGGAATAAATTAATGTATTGATACAACTGTAGCATAAAGTATATCGTCACCGCGGAAGCTAGCAGGTTCAACCAAGTCAATGTCTGCTTATTGATATGGGCATAAGTTTCACCCTGTTTCCGACGAGTCATTTGAATCAATACCAAAGTCAACCCACCATAAACGATACCAAAAACAATGGAAATGGGCTGCATAAATCCGGCAGGAATCCAGCCAACCGGAATTGAAATAAAATACTTATTATTTACATAGTAGTTGTCTAAAACGGCTGTTTTCGCCTCTTCCGACAAGAATAAATCAGGCAATATCCCGATACTTATTAAAACCGGGACTGTAAAATGCAAGTATTGTAAAGCTTTCAACTTATTGATGGGCAACAACATACTCCTTACATACAGATAGAGTGCAGATGGCAAAAAGATGCGAAAAATATTAGAACTACGCAAAAGAAAGAGCATTTTATAAATATGCTTAGATGTCAAAGCATATAAATAGAACTCCATGTAGACGAGCGCAAAAATGATAAAAATGAGTCCGTAAATTTTGGGATATTTCCCATAACGGAGCAACAAATAACAGATAAAAAACAACCCAATGCCACTCGTCAAAAATGACAGATAGGGTACAAAATCGTACATAAAAGCTTGATAGGTAAGTTGGTAAATGAAATTTAGACAAAAAATTCAAAAAATTGGACAAAGCGAATGCAAAAAACATATTGCCCCACAATGCATTGGCCTAATTTTCAATTTTAATCCTTTAACTCATTAAACACATGAAAAAACTACTCATTCTTTCCATGCTTTGCTTGTGTACATTACAAGTATTGGCTCAAGCAAACACATCAAATTTTCAGTATTACAAGGTTAAAATAGGTCATCGAGGCGCATTCAACGAGGCGTTAAAAAACCATGTGGCTAAATTCCGTAAGGCAGGATCCCCTTACGCATGGGCCGTTTTCAATTTGGTGGGAGGAAGTCACCACAATGAGGTGATGGCACTGTCTAATATAGGGAAGTCTTGGGCGCAACGTGACGAGATCAGCGCATTACCTAGCAATCAAGATGCTGCGGATGATTTTTATCTCAAAGTTTCACCCCACATCGAGGCTGTAACTGGAGGGGAAATTATTAGCTTCCAAGCCGATTACAGTAATTCAAATCCAAGTGAACGTTCGGCAAAGATTCGATCAAACATCTTGACTTTGCGTTATGCCCCGAGCCAAGAATTTTGGGATATCATCAAGCGCCTACCCAAGGCCTGGGATAAAGCAGGAATTAAAGTGGCTACTTATACAACTTCAGGACTAAACCGGCTTATTTTTTCTCGTCGTTTTCCAAACGGTTGGAAGGAATTGGATGAACCTGCTAAATTAAAAACGGCCTACGATGAGGTATATGGCAAAGGTGCTTACGAAAAAGATATGGCCGTCATGCGGAATTTTGTTGTCGAAAACGAAACTACTTACATGACTTTTCAGCCGGATTTGTCATCGAAGTAATTACCCAAAAGCCCTCGTTGGAAAATCATCGGGGGCTTTTGTTTTTGACATGGGAATAGCAAAACATCGATAGTGGAATAATTTTCTAACTTGCAAAAAATCTTTCCCGTATGAAAAATTTGCTTCTATTACTAATTTGGAGTATTACGTTCACCGCTTGGAGTCAAGTAAGCTTTCTTAAAAAGCAAGTAAGTTACCCCTTGGGCGCATCAATGAACCCGCGATTACTCGTGAATAATTCGGAATATCTTAAAATTGCCCAAGAGGAATTTACGAGTGTTACAGCCGAGAATCACATGAAAATGATGCTTATTCACCCGGAGGAAAACCGATTTGAATTTACTCTGGGGGACGCCATCGTTCAGTTCGCACAAGGAAATAAGCAACGAATTCATGGCCACACCTTGGTTTGGCATAATCAAGTACCCAAATGGATGCAAGCGTTTACTGGCGATGCGAAAGCCTGGGAAGACATGTTGAAAAACCATATCCAAACTGTCGTTAAACATTATAAAGGTCAGGTCGCCGGTTGGGATGTCGTCAATGAATCCTTTTTAGACGATGGAAGTCTGCGGCCTACGATTTGGTCGAAAAACATTCCGGATTACATCGCAAAAAGCTTTCAATGGGCACATGAAGCTGATCCTGAAGCACTGTTGTTTTACAATGATTATGGACAAGATGGGAATCCCAAAAAGATGCAAGCCATTTTGGACATGGTGCGTGAATTACAAGCGCGACACATACCCATTCATGGATTAGGGCTGCAAATGCACATCAATATTCTAGCAAAAAATGAGGATATTCGTCAGGTCATCGAGCAATCCACCGCAACAGGTCTTGCGATCCATTTTTCGGAATTAGATGTGGCGGTGAATCCCAAAAATGACTCCACATTTGTCTATGACGATGCAGCCAAAGCTGCCCAACTAGAAAAATTACGGCTAGTTTTTCAAGCATACCGAGCCATCCCCAAGAATCAACAATATGGGATCACTTTTTGGAATGTAGGTGATCGCGATTCATGGCTTCGAGGATATTTCAAAAGACCGAAGGAATATCCGCTCTTATTTGATGATGATTACAACCGAAAAACAATCTATACTTCTCTTTTAAACAATGAAAAATAAATCGACGACTCGTTGGGTCCTTCAAGCCACCAGCGGATTACTCTTGACAGGAAGTGGCCTCTCCATGGCGATTGACGCGGGAATGAACAAATTACAAGGTGGCGAATGGTTTTGGTATGGTACCGGATCGCTCGTAATTTTCCAGGCTGGTTTGTGCTTACTCATTGATTCCATTCGTCATAAACCCTAATTCCCCATGATAAAAAAAATACTTTTACTCTGCAGCTTTTGCTGCCTATTAAACTTACGAATACAAGCCATGGCACCTGATAAATCCTTTTTCACAGCAAAATGGGAAGCCTATTTACAAGCGTTTACACAAGCTGATTACGCGACATTAGGTACCCAATTCCACTATCCCGTTTCTTTGTTACTCGACAGCCCACTTATTCTTAAGGATGAAAGTAGTTTTATCGAGACAATTAAATTCATTCGAGAAAATAAACTTCAACCGGGCTATTCCTATTCGAAAACGGATTCTTCCCAATTGACAATACTTTCTGAATCCACTTGCTATCTTGATGTAACATACAGCCGATTCAATGCCAATCATCAACGAATCTATCAAGGCAGAGGGTTATATTTCTTCAAAAAAATCAATGATACCTGGAAGATTCAAGTGAATATGCCTATTCAATAGTATCTTGCAGCCCATTAGCCATTCACCCCTTGAAAATTACCATCATCGGCGGAGGAGCCGCGGGTTTCTTTGCCGCTATTGCCGCCAAATCCCATTTCCCAGATGTGCATGTTAGCATCCTGGAAAAGACGAGCAAGTTCCTAGGCAAGGTGAAAATTTCCGGCGGTGGGCGATGCAATGTAACCAATGCGACTTTTAACAACCGGTTGCTTTCCGAGAACTATCCCCGCGGCGAAAAATTTCTCCGTAAAGCCTTCGAACAATTTAACGCCCAAGACACCGTCAACTGGTTTGAATCACGCGGAGTTGCGCTAAAAACTTACCCCGACAACTGTATATTCCCCTTGTCCAACGAATCCCAAAGCATCATCGATTGCTTTCTGAACGAAGCACGAAAATTAGGGATTGAATTACAGACCAATCAATCCGTTGAGCAAATTAGAAAAACAGATTATGGGTTTGAAATCGAGACTAACCAAGGGATACATTCTGCCGACCGTGTCATAATCACGGTTGGAGGCCAAGCAAAAAGCACTTGGTTTACTGCTATTGAATCCTTTGGCCACAACATTATTCCTCCTGTACCTTCCTTGTTTACCTTCAATATGCCCAATGAACCTATCAAAGCTTTGATGGGTGTAGTGATTGAACATGCTCGTGTACGCATGGAAGGCCAAAAACTCTTGGGTATAGGACCTCTTCTTATTACCCATTGGGGCATGAGCGGCCCTGCCATCTTGCAACTGTCTGCTTGGGGAGCCCGCATCCTAGCAGAGAAGAATTATAACTGCTCCATTTTAGTGAATTGGCTCGATGAAATGAAGGAAGAGGGTCTCCGACAAGAAATTCAATCGATTCAAAAAATTCATGGGGCTAAAATGCTTCAAAATCATAACCCCTTCCCTATTCCCAACAGGTTATGGATTTACTTATTGGAGAAAAACGAAATCAAACCCGAAATGCGCTGGCAAGATTTAGTAGGTAAACATGCCAATAAACTGATCAATACCCTCATCAACGACCGCTACGACGTGCAAGGCAAAACTACGTTCAAAGAAGAATTTGTGACAGCTGGTGGGATCGACCTGGAAGAAATTGACGTCAACACGATGCAAAGCAAATTAATACCGGGACTCTATTTTGCTGGAGAGGTAACAAACATTGATGGCATTACCGGCGGCTTTAATTTTCAAGGTGCGTGGACAACTGGGTACATCGCTGGAAAATCATGTGGATTATAAACGTTTTTTGTATCTTCGTAAAACGTTATAACATTTCATGCGCATCCTCTTTCTCATGTTTGCTTGCCTTATACTCAACGAAGCAAACGCACAAGAATTGGTTTTCGAAGTGGGAGGAAACTCCACCGAATATCAGTACCAAAATCTCAACGGCGCCTTAGTCGACTACCTTAAACCCGCAACGGGCTTACATGTCCAATTGAAACGGGAAAATGTATTGTGGAAAGTTTCCAAGATGTTTGGAGCATTGGATAAAGACGAAAATCCGCTTTACGTGCCAACAATCAAATACGCCTTCGGTTTAACCTATAATCAATACAACAGTGTAGGAAACACGCAGGGGATTGCGTTGAGTTACCAGGCAGACCATGTAGGAATTATCGGTGAAATAGGACCTGAAATACCCATTAATCAGGCCGTTTCATTGGATATCAAGGGCATTGCTTCTGTGGCAAAAATGTGGAATGGAAATCAGTATATTGCCAATCAATACCTGCCCTTGGACGACCAGCCGCAATTTTCGAAGATTAGAATCTATGGCGGTTATTCAATTGCTTTGGTGCATCACCTCAGTAAATTCGTGAGCGGTTTCGTTAAATACCAATATTTAAGCTCCGTGAAAGAACCCGATTATCCAGTGAATCACTTACGCATTATCCCAAGTACGATCTCATTGGGGATTAAAATCAACCCTTAAGTATCCTTATGTTGACCTACATTCGCATCGCATGTTTGTTCCTGCTGGCATTCGCTAGTTTGGCACAAACCAAAAACTTAAATTACCAGGCTGTCATCCTTAATCCGAATCCAATCGATGTACCCGGAAATACCATTTCCAACCTCCCGTATGGATCGAGTGATGTATGTATTAAATTCAGTTTGATAGGCAAAAGTGAACAATTGGATTACCAAGAAGTGCAATGTACCAAGACAGATGCCTATGGCTTGGTCAATCTGAATATTGGCGCAGGAAACAGCTCAAATACAGGCAAATACAATAAATTCGATGCGATCATTTGGGATGCCAATCCCAAGAAAATGCAAGTAGATGTCAGTTTTGACAATGGAAAAACATTTACCCTCGTAAGCACGCAAAACCTGAATTATTCAGCCTATGCCTTGTATGCGGAAAGTGTCGACTACCAAAATGTACGTTCCGCACCGACCAAACTATCTCAGTTCACGGATGATATTCAAATTGTTGCTAAAAAGGATCTAGACCCATTAAAGGCCGATATTCTAAAAAACAAACAAGACATTCAAGGTATTCAAACGAATAATCTACAAACTTCCTCGCAAGTCGCGGTTATTAATCAATCCATTACCGACATCAATGTTTTGAACGATGTTCAAAATCGTCGTTTAGACCAATTGGTCACGCAGGCGAATGAAGTAAATGGCGTCATCACGAATTTGAATTTCACCTACGAAAGACTCCAAAATAAGTCGGCAGCCACCAACCTAGGAGGTGCAAACGCGACCGATGGTTTTTATCCAAGCCAACGTGCCGTGAAAGCGTATGTAGATGCTCAGACGACACCAAATGCCACGACAAGCATCGCAGGAAAACTAATTTTGTCGGGGGATTTATCCGGCACATTCTTTGCGCCTACGGTTCCTGCTTTGGCAACAAAAGAAAATACTGCGAATAAAAGTACAGCGGCTAACTTAGGATCAACAAATCCAAGTGATGTTTTATTCCCAAGCCAAAAAGCAGTCAAAACCTATATCGACGCACAAACGACTCCAGAGGCCACAACGCTCATTCAAGGAAAAGTCCAGTTGGCCGGTGATCTTTCAGGCACCGCCTCCGCACCTACCGTACCGGCTTTGGCATTAAAGGAAAATGTAGCCAACAAGTCGGACAATTTGAACTTAGGTAACAGTACAACCCTTTATCCTACGCAAAATGCGGTAAAAACTTACGTAGATGCGCAAACGACACCCGAAGCAACAACGTTGATTCAAGGAAAAGTACAGTTGGCCGGCGACCTTTCAGGAACTGCCTCTGCACCTACGGTTCCCGCATTGGCATTAAAAGAAAACCTAGCGAACAAAGCTGTGGCGGCCAACCTGGGTGCCTCCGCACCTAGCGATGATTTGTATCCTTCCCAAAAAGCGGTGAAAACATACATCGATGCGCAAACAACGCCCAATGCAACAACCAATCTATTGGGTAAAATCCAGTTGGCCGGCGACCTTTCCGGAACAGCCACATCGCCAAGCGTTCCAGGTTTAGTGCTAAAAGAAAATGTCGCAAATCGTAGTACGGCGGTCAACTTAGGAGCTAGCGCAGCGAGTGACACCTTGTACCCTTCTCAAAAAGCCGTTAAAGCCTATATTGATGCCCAAACAACACCCAATGCGACGAATACGCAGTTGGGGAAAATTCAATTAGCAGGCGATTTGACTGGAACGGCCACGGCTCCCCGATTAGCAGCTAATGCGGTTAAGTTTTCGAATCTAGCCGATAGTACAGTAACAACTTCGAAAATTGTGGATGCCAACGTAACCGATGCGAAGATCGTTTCGATGCAAGCGAGTAAATTGATAGGCAATATATCCGTAGCCAATGGTGGAACCGGTGTAAGTACACTGGCGGGGATAGTCCGGGGCAATGGAACAGACGCATTTAGCTCAGCGGCCTATGGGAGTTTTTATGACTTAACAAATCAAATCGCTGTGGCAGCGGATTCAGCAGTTGCGATGAAATTAAGTAATACCGACTTTGCTTCAGGTATTTCCGTGCAGAATGACACGCAATTACGATTTTTAAATGCTGGGGTATATAACATCCAATTCTCAGCCCAATTAGATCGGAATGCGGGAACAGCTGTTCAGTTGGTCAAGATTTGGTTACGAAAAAATGGAGTTAACATTCCCGCCTCTGCGACGGAAGTTGTTATTTCAGGGGGAGTGAGTACGGCTGCAACTGTCGCATCGTGGAATTTTTTCCAAAATTTGAATGCAGGAGATCAAGTCGAACTCATGTGGAGCGTTTCAAATCCGCAAGTTTACATAGCCTATTCTCCTGCCACAACGAGTCCGAGTAGGCCTGCGATACCTTCGCTGATCGTCACAGTAAATCAAGTATATTAAAAGAGAAGCCCGCCGTAAGCGGGCTTTTATATTAAGCAATTCCCCAAACTCAACTATCGTATAGGGTATCACGTTACTTAAATTCCAAAACAGAAAAACGATCAAAATCCACGTTGTACTAAATTTTAACGCAAAAAGTGTGAAGTTAAATTCAAAAACCGACCAATTTCATCTCCATGACGAGGCTATTCGACGATTAAAAATTTCAGCACCTATTTTTTTAGCTAAGAAAGCGTTAAATTTAACTAACTAATATACCCTATAGATGATCAAAAATTTTCTATTGAACGGATTCAACCGCTTAAGCTCTACGCGCTTTGCAGGAATTTATTTACTCCTGTTCGCTTTAGCCATCGCAGTAGCTACGTTTGTTGAAAATGATTTTGGAACAAGTGCAGCGCAAGAACTGATTTTCAAGAGCCATTGGTTTGAATTATTATTATTGCTTTTTGGCATTACGATTTTGGCCAACATGTGGCGTTACCGCCTGATCCAACAAAAAAAATGGGCTTCCTTGGCATTCCACTTCGCAATCATCATCATTCTACTGGGTTCCGCGGTTACACGCTACTTCGGAACGGAAGGCATGATGCACATTCGCGAGGGTGAGACAAGCAATCAATACCTTTCCGCGGAAAGTTTCTTGCAATTCCGTGTCACAGAAGGCACAAACGCATACGCTTTTGACGAAGCGACTCACTTTTCCAGCTTATCCGCTAACGAATTTCATGAATCCTACCAAATCGGGAATACAATTCTTGATGTTAAACTGGTGGATTTTATCCCTAACCCGAGCGAAAAATTAGTTGAATCCCCAAGCGGTGTCCCAACCCTCAAGGTGGTTATTGGAGGTGCACAAGGTCGGGAGGAATATTTCCTCAAAAACGGCGAACAAAGTCAAATCAATGGGGTCAATTTTAATTTCAGTGATCAATTCATGTCGGATGCGTTTAATATCCGCCAACAAGGTGATTCGCTCGTTTTTGTCACGGATACCGAAGTGGGTCAGGACGTCATGGCAACCCAACAAAGCAGTCAATTAGCAGGAGGAACACCCCATAAATTAATGTTACGTTCCTTGTATACGGTGAATGGGAACAATTTTGTGATTGGCGATTATATGCCCAATGCCATTGTTCAACTAGAATCTGGAAGCAAAAAAATCACATCGGAAAGCGCCATATCCCTAAAACTTCAAGTACAAGCGAACGGTAAAACGCAAGAAATCCGCGTTACTGGCAAAAAAGGAGAAGCTGGACAGCCGCAAATATTGGTATTCGGTCAAACGCAAATCGCAATCAGTTTTGGCGCTAAACCGGTAACATTACCATTCGCACTTAAATGCAATGATTTCATTTTAGAAAAATACCCAGGCACCGAAAATCCATCATCCTACGCGAGCGAGGTTACCTTGACAGATCCGGAAGCAAATCTCACAGAAAATCACCGCATTTTCATGAATCATATCTTGGAATACCAAGGTTACCGATTCTTCCAATCTTCATTTGATCAGGATGAATTAGGGACTTACCTGAGCGTCAACCATGATTTCTGGGGAACCTGGATTTCCTATTTTGGCTACATATTACTTACACTGGGTTTGGTGATGACATTTTTCGACAAAAAATCGAGGTTTAGTTATTTGATAGGCCAACTGAATCGTGTACAAATACTTGTATTCATATTTCTAAGTTTATGTGTAGCAGCCCAAGCACAAATGCCTGCTGCAACCATTCAAGAAGCTCATGCGCAAGCTTTTGGGAAACTACTCGTGCAAGATCACAATGGGCGAATAAAGCCTATGAATACGTATACGGGAGAACTCATGCGTAAATTGGCGCGTACTGAATCGCTCTTTGATCAGAATTCCGACCAACTCGTACTTTCCATGATGCTAAATCCCTCCGCTTGGGAAAAGGCCGCAATTATCAAATTACCTGAGCAACCTGAGATTAAGCAACTACTACATACGGAAGCTAATTTCATAAGTTATGCCGCTTTTTTCGGTCAAGATGGTAATTACCTTTTAGAGGAACAAGTTCGTGCCGCTCAAGCGGTTATTCCGAAAGACCAAGGCACTTTTGAAAAGGCTTTAATCAAATTAGACGAAAAGGTAAACATTGTCAACATGATTTTCAGCGGTAGTATATTTCGATTGTTTCCACCGTTGAACGACCCTTCAAATACCTGGTTATCCCCGGCAGACCTGATGCATGAACATCAGCAAGATGAATATTCCACACGCATGCGCACCTTGTTTTTGGCTTATTTAGAACACCTCAATACAGGAGTTCAGAACCAAGATTATACTGCCGCTGAGCAAAATTTAGAAGAAATTGCCAATGTGCAACGGTCATCCGTCAATGAAAGTATGCCCTCGCAGACCCAAGTTAAAGCAGAATTGTTTTTGAATAAATTGAATGTTTTCAACCGACTGCGCAATTACTATGGAATACTTTGTTTATTAATCACAGGCATCTTTCTATTTACGACCGTACGCAATCGTGCGACTAAACTTAACTATACAAAAATCGCATTCTCTGCGATGGCGGCAGGTTTCTTTTTCCACACACTGGGCATCTGCCTACGATGGTATGTTTCTGAACGTGCCCCTTGGAGTAATGGCTATGAATCTATGATTTACATTGGCTGGACAACGATGTTAGCAGGAACCTTATTTTCACGGAAATCCCTGGGTGGATTAGCAGCCACAGCAACCCTCGCTGCCACCGTGCTTTTAGTTGCTTCGATGAGTTGGCTTGATCCTGAAATCACTCCACTTGTTCCGGTATTGAAGTCCTATTGGTTGACCATCCACGTTTCCTTAGAAGCAGGAAGTTATGGATTCTTGTTGTTGGGCGCCGTTCTCGGCATCTTAAATCTATGCCTCATGTTGTTCATGAATCCGAATAATCGTGCGCAGATTTTACGAGCAATCAAAGAATTGAGCATCATCAGTGAGATTACTTTGTTGGGCGGCCTAACCATGGTCAGCATCGGGACTTATTTAGGAGGGGTTTGGGCGAACGAATCATGGGGGCGTTATTGGGGATGGGATGCCAAAGAAACCTGGGCATTGGTAACAATCCTGGTTTATTCCTTCATTTTGCACATGCGCTTTATCCCCAAATTACAAGGCATATTCGCGTATAATTTTGCCTCTTTGTTTGGCTTCGCGACGGTCATCATGACGTATCTAGGCGTAAATTATTATTTGTCAGGCTTACATTCATATGCTGCTGGCGACCCTGTACCCATTCCACCAGAAGTGTACATCACGACCATTTTATTGATTTTATTGAGCGTCTTCGCTTATCGGAACTTTAAAAAGCAACAAGCATGAATCCTCTAAGCCATCGAATCTATCTTGCTACGATGACAGCCATCGTTTTGGGGGTGAGTGCCTATTTAGCTTATTCGGGCTATGCCTATTATCAAACCCCAATCGAGGAACGCTTCTATCAAGCTGAACATGCCATGTTAAAGCCCAGTGGCCCTTTCGGCCATGGCTATGGAATTGTTGGAACGCTCATGATGATCATCGGTGTTTTTGGCTACCAAGCTCGTAAATACATGCGGTCCCTCGCACGTATTGGTGTCTTGAAGCATTGGCTTGAATTTCACATTTTTTTGTGTACACTAGGACCCATTTTAGTCCTTTTTCATACCTCATTTAAGTTTGGAGGGCTTGTATCCATTAGTTTTTGGAGCATGGTCGCCGTGGTTGCCAGTGGCGTGGCAGGCAGATTCATCTATTTACAAATACCGCGCACGATTCAAGGACGTGAGTTAGGATTGCATGAAATTCATGAGATGAAGGGTCAAATTACCCAACAAATTCAGCAGGAAATCGGGGAAGAATTAATGCAGCAAATCATTCATACGGGGGAAGAAGGAAGAACCGAAAAAACATATATCCAGCAGGTTTTGGCCGACTGGCGTACCAAAAGTCAATTACGCGCCCGATTAAAAACTGCACAAATTCAAGGTAAAAAATTGCGAGTGATCATGAAATTAGTTGGCCAAGAATTGACCATACAACGACGAATTATTGGCTTGCAATACATGCAGAAACTCTTTAAATATTGGCACGTGATTCACTTGCCCTTTGCGATAATTATGTTGGTCATCATGCTCATTCACGTGGCCGTGACTTTGATTTTTGGATACCGTTGGATTTTTTAAGATGCTACTAGAAGAACTATTGATATACGGATTAGGTCTCCTGCTTTCTGCTGGAGTACTGCTGCTATATGTCAAAATAAAATCCAACAAATCGAAGAAAGTCGAACACAAAATTGAACGAGCCAAAGAAGACGGCATGCATGAACCCGTATCTCTGTATCCTTTCATTGATCCCAATATATGCATTGGAGGAGCGGCTTGCGTTTCGGCTTGTCCTGAAAAAGACATCATCGGAATCGTGGACGGAAAAGGCGTATTGATTAATGCCTCCAGCTGCGTAGGACATGGGGCTTGTTTCCACGCTTGTCCTGTTGAAGCAATTTCATTGAAAATCGGCACTGAAAAACGAGGTGTTGATCTACCTCATATCAACCAACAATTTGAAACCAATGTTCCAGGCATCTACATCGCGGGGGAATTAGGTGGTATGGGATTAATCAAGAACAGCGTCGAACAAGGTAAACAAGCAGTTGAAAACCTCAGTCAAACTTTACAAAAAACCAATGACGTAGACTTTGATTTGGTGATTATCGGTGCCGGACCTGCTGGAATTTCTGCCTCGTTGGAAGCTAAAAAACGGGGACTGCGTTGCATCACCTTGGAACAAGATTCGTTAGGAGGTACTGTTTTCAACTTCCCGCGTGCCAAAATTGTGATGACAGCACCGATGAACCTACCGCTCTACGGCCCTATAAAACTATTTGAAACAAGCAAGCAAGAATTACTAGATCTTTGGTCAGATGTCATCCAAAAAAATTCCATTCCTATACGAGAAAACACGAAAGTGCAGAAAATCACATCCACGGGTAATTACTTCCACGTAAATATTGAACATGGGGATAGTATCACCACGCAAAAAGTACTTTTGGCAATTGGCCGTCGAGGAACACCGCGTAAATTAGGGGTACCCGGGGAAGAAAAAGAAAAGGTGGCTTATCGACTACTCGAGCCCGAATTAATTGAAAACAAACATGTTTTGGTGGTCGGTGGCGGCGATTCTGCGATTGAAAACGCCTTATTATTAGCCGAAAATAATCAGGTGACCCTTTCCTACCGAAGTCCGCAATTCAATCGATTAAAGCCCAAGAATACGGAACGAATTCAGGAGGCAATTGACAAACAGCTAATCCGGATGGAATTTAACTCACAGGTACGTTCCATTCACGAAAAGGATGTTCAGCTCGAAAACGAGCAAGGCATCTTTACCATTGAAAATGACCTCGTGTACATCTTTGCTGGAGGAGAGCTTCCCACGCAATTTTTACAAAAATCAGGCATTGAGATTACGAAGCGATTTGGTTACACGTTAAAATCGAAAAAAAATCCAGCATAATTGTACACATATTGCCCTCAAACGCCGGTTGCAACGCATCCTTGGAGTCCTATGCCTCAGCTTTTGGGGGATATTGAGTAGCTATGCCCAACTGTCGCCGGGAAAACTAAGCCAGGCGCATGGTAAGTTGGAGGGATTATCCAACTGCACCCAATGCCATTCGATTGGAAACCAAATAACAAACCAAAAATGTTTGGCATGCCATAAAGTTTTGGCTAATCAGATCCGAGCGAATAAAGGACTACATGCTTCCGCCTATGCCAAAGGGAAAACCTGTATTTCGTGTCACAGCGAACACCATGGCGAAAATTTTGACATGATTCGCATTGATAAAAAAAGCTTCAACCATGCTTATACGGGATTTGCCCTAAAAGGAGCGCATGTTAGCAAAATCAAACAATGTACCGATTGCCATCAAGCGGAAAATATCGCGAATCCTGCCCTGAAAAGTAAGGCGAAACGCTATGTAGGCTTAACGGCATCTTGTGTAACATGCCACACGGATGTGCACCAGAAAACACTTTCATCTGATTGTGCTTCTTGCCATGACGTAAATTCGTTTAAACCTGCCAGCCTTTTTAATCATGATAAAACGAAATTTGAATTAAACGGGGCGCATAAGAAGACCAACTGCAATGAATGCCATAAGACCACAATAAAAAATGGGCAAAAGTTTACCCAATTTGCAGACGTCCCTTCCTCTAATTGCACGAGTTGTCACAAGGATCCACATCAAAACCAGTTTGGTCAAAATTGTAAGTCCTGCCACAATGAAGAATCCTTTAAATCACTGAGCCCTAGCCGAAGCTTTAACCACAGTGTCACAGGCTTCAAATTGGAAGGAAAACATCGAGAAATTTCATGTAAAAAATGCCATGATCATCATGAAACCACCTTTAGCGAATTCAAGAAGGTCAAAGACATTTCTTGTCTCACATGCCATAAAGACATCCATGAAGGTAAATTAGGAAAAGATTGCAAATCTTGCCATAATCAGAGCTCCTTCTTGCTAAAAGACAATAAGCAAGTAGGCAAATTTGATCATGATAAGACAGATTACCCCTTGCAAGGAAAACATAAGACCGTTGATTGCCGCGCCTGCCATACGAAAGATTTGACAGATCCCTTGCCACATGCCACTTGCCAAAATTGTCATCAAGATAAACACAATGGCGATTTTGCAAAAAAAACCAAGCAATATCCCGACTGTGCAACTTGTCACACGGTAGATGGATTTAGTCCTTCCCTGTTTACATTGGAGAATCATAAAAATAGTCGGTTTCAAATCGATGGTGCACATGAGGCGCAACCCTGTTTTGCCTGCCATAAAAAAGACAAAAATTGGACTTTTAGTAACATGGATTTGAACTGCCAAAGCTGTCATCAAGATATTCACCAGGGAATTTTGGCTACCAAATATTATCCTGATCAAACTTGCACCACATGCCACAATACCAAAAACTGGAAAAGTATTCGATTTGACCATAATCAAACAAAATATCCGCTGAAAGCCAAGCATAGTTCGACAGCCTGTGGAAGTTGTCACATGAAGGAAAAAGTCCAACAATTCTCGGGGCTTTCTACGAAATGTGCGAGCTGCCATGCTGATGCGCATGGTAAACAATTTGAACAAAGTGGAGAAACGGATTGTGCACGTTGTCATCAGCCCGATGGCTGGAATGGCAAAAACTTTAACCATTCCACAACAAGTTTTACTTTGGATGGAGAACATAAAATGGTAACTTGTAATAAATGTCATAATAGAACACTCGCAAGTAATCCAACGATACGCTATTATAAAATTGAACGATTCGAATGCATAGACTGTCACTTATAATCAGTTGCCTATTCCTGATGGCATTCGGACTGCAAGCGCAGAATCCGCATGGCAAAGGATTCCGCATGGATTGTGCCCAATGCCACAGTTCAGGCAGCTGGTCGTTTAATGCCAAAGCAAAATTTCGTCATGAAACAACCGGTTTTGGCTTAGAAGGACAGCACAAAACCATCGAATGCAAGGCTTGTCACACGAATTTAAATTTCAAAAAAACAAGCTCCTCTTGTGTAAGTTGCCATAGCGACATGCATAATCAAACGGTAGGAAACGATTGTGCACGTTGCCATACAACACAATCTTGGATCGTTGAAAACATTGCAAAAATTCACGATAACACCTCCTTCCCGCTTGTAGGCGTACATAAAACCGTCAATTGTAACCAATGCCATAAAACGGCAACGAAATTGCAATACAGTCCTTTGGGACAAACCTGCGTGGATTGCCACAAAACAGATTTCCAGCAAGCCAAAAGCCCCAATCACGTTAAACTAAACTTAAGCAACGATTGTGCCTCTTGCCACAACACGACCGTTCAGGAATGGAAAACGAGGAAATTTCCTGATCACAATGCGGTCTATCCTTTAACGGGGGCGCATGCGGGGATCGCTCAAGATTGCGAGAAATGCCATCAAGGCGGTGACTACTCGAACACACCAAGACAATGTGCGGGATGTCATCAAACGAATTATAATCAAGCACAGAATCCCAATCATCAAAGGCTCAATTTATCGACGGACTGTGCAACTTGCCATACAACCAATCCCGGTTGGGCACCGGCTACTTTTGCCAACCACGATCAAGTCTACCCGCTGACAGGCGCACACAAGACAATTGCCAATGATTGTGCGCAATGCCATAAAGGAGGCAATTATTCTCCCATGCCTAATGATTGTAATGCATGCCATGCAGCTAACTATGCCAAGACAAGTAACCCAAATCACGCAAATTTAGGTATCAGTAATGATTGCGCCAGCTGTCACAGCACAAACCCCAATTGGGCACCTGCTAAATTCACCCAGCACAATCAATTTTATCCCTTGGTAGGTGCTCACAGCACATTGCAATGTAATCAGTGCCACCAAAATGGCACGTATAAGAACACGCCAACAGAATGTAATGCCTGCCACAATCAGGCATATCAAAAAGCAACAAATCCCAACCATCTCTCACATGGTATTGGGACTGATTGCGCTAGCTGTCACAGCACAAATCCCGGCTGGCAACCAGCCAAATTTGCCCAACACAATAATTTTTTCCCATTATCGGGTGCTCATTCAAGTCTTTCCTGCAGTGAATGTCATAAAAATGGTTCCTATACTGGTACACCCAAAACGTGTAATGAATGTCATAATTCGGCATACAATGCAAGCAAAAACCCAAACCACGCTAGCAATGGATTCTCAACTGATTGTGCCTCCTGCCATACCACGAATCCAGGCTGGAGACCATCGACATTTAATCACAATGCATTCTATCCATTAACAGGTGCCCATTCGACAGCGACATGTACAGCTTGTCACAAAAATGGGATATATAAAAACACACCAAGAGATTGTAACGCATGTCATAATGCCAATTATCAATCGGCTCAAAATCCTAACCACGCTAGTAATGGATTCTCGACCGATTGCGCATCCTGCCATACAACGAATCCAGGCTGGAGACCATCAACATTTAATCACAATGCATTCTATCCATTAACAGGTGCCCATTCGACGGCGACATGTACAGCTTGTCACAAAAATGGTACATACAAAAACACCCCAACGGATTGCAATTCATGTCATAATGCTGCCTATACATCTAGTACAAATCCAAATCACCGGACGGTAGGCCTAAGTATCGATTGCGCATCCTGTCATACGACGAATCCGGGATGGCGTCCATCTACCTTCAACCATAATAGCGTCTATCCTTTACAAGGAGCACATGCAGCAATGGTGTCTAATTGTACGGCATGCCACAAGACTGGAGATGTAAAAGCTGCGCCGACTACTTGTTATGGATGCCATGCTTCAGATTATACAAGTGCAACGCCAAATCATGCTTCAGCAGGATTCCCGACCAATTGTACATCTTGCCATAGTCAGAATGCTTGGTCTCCTTCGACCTGGAACCATGATGCCCAATACTTCCCTATTTACAGTGGAAAACACAAAGGGAAATGGTCCAATTGCAATGAATGCCATACGACACCTGGGAATTTTAGTGTATTCAATTGTTTGAACTGTCATAAAAAGACCTCCACGGACAATGATCATCGTGGAGTCACAGGATATAGTTACAATAGTATTGCTTGCTTTACTTGCCATCCACGAGGAGATGATTAAATGATACGTATTCAAACCCTCTTTATATTTTTCACATTGCTTTACACCTTGGAAATTAAAGCACAAGAAAATTCTGTAATTACGGGCGTGATTTCCTATATTTCAAAAAATGAAATCTATGTGCGATTCCCCACCACTCAAGATTTAAAAATAGGGGACACCCTTAGTGTTTGGGATAATCAAAACTGGCAAAATGCGCTTATCATTGAATCATTGTCAAGCCAATCTTGTAAAGCACGTAATTTCTCATCCATCAAGTTGGACATTGGTGCAAAAATCCACTTTACTTCTAAAATAACTACCACAATCAACAAGAGGAATGATTATGCCTTAGTACCATATTTGGACGTAGCAAAAAAAGAAGAAAAAAAATCAACAGTAAAAACGAAAATTCAACAAATTGATGCGAGAATTTCGGCATCTACCAATGGCAGTAGAGTTAAAAATGCCCGCGATTTCGACCGATTTCGAACAACGGCTTCTTTAGATATTCATCATATTCAGAATAGTCGATTATCACTCGAAAGCTACGTTACCTTTAATCACAAAATAGGCACACCCATCAATGACTCCACGTTTCGAAATGATTTCAAAATCTACGCCCTGGCATTATCTTATGCGAGTGAAAAGGGGATCATCATTTCTTTGGGACGAAAATTGAATAATCGCTTGGCCAATATGGGAGCTATTGATGGCTTACAAGTAGAAAAATCATTTCGAAAATTCACTTGGGGAACCTTTGCTGGAACAAGACCTGATGTGCAAGATTATAGCTTCAACAAGGAATTAACTCAGTTTGGTGGCTTTCTCGCACACGAAAATGAAACGACGAATGGGCCGATTCAAACGAGTTTAGCATTTGCGGAACAGAAATACAAGTCGGCGACCGATAGGCGATTTATTTATTTCCAACATTCCAATGCCTATTTGAAAAACCTTCAGCTTTTCTATTCGGTGGAATGTGATTTATTCCAACATGTAGATAGTGTTCAAACAAACCGTTGGGATTTAACCAGCATGTACCTATCCTTGCGCTATAAAGCTAGTAATAAATTAAGTTTTACAACTTCGTACGACAATCGGAAGAACATCATTTATTACGAGAGTTATCGAAATTTTTTGGATCAACTGTTGAATCAAGAAACCCGTCAAGGCTTTCGCATGCAAATGAATTACCGGGTGCATCCTTTGGCATATTTATCCTTATCAGGTTTTTATCGCTATCAATCGAACCGACCTGATCCGACTAAAAACTATGTGGCCAATTTGTCGATTAGCCAAATTCCCAAAGTCCAGGCTTCGGTCAATTTGAACTTCAATTACATGGATACCTATTATTTTAGTGGGACGATTTGGGGAGCAAGTGTAAATAAAGATTTATTTAAAGGCTTTTTATCTACCGAATTCTCTTATCGAAAAGTAGATTATTTATTCGTGAATAAAGAGCAAGGGACATTAAACCAGCATATTTGGGGAGCATCTGTAAACATGTATGGAAAAAAAAGGACCAGTTTGATGCTTTCTTATGAAGGGACAATAGAGCCTACGATTCAATATGGCCGATATTATTTAACTTTAACGCAACGTTTTCGCTCGAAAAAACCCAAAAACACCTAAATCATGAAATATCTAAACTGCCTCCTCCTGATAAGTAGCTTAACATTTGCCGCTTGTGACTCCAAACCGAAAGTGATTGCTGCCGAAACAACTAGCGCAAGTAGCTCAAATAGTGCGGTCGATAGCAGCAGTAACCAAGCACCCGCTGTTGGAAATGATATGCATCAAGTTGAGGTGGTCGAGGTACTTCAAGCAGAGCGTTATACCTATTTAAAGGTAAAGGAAAAGCTAAATACGTTCTGGATTGCAACTAAAAAACTAGAAGCGAAGATCGGAGAATCCTATTTATACCAAGGTGGATTGATGAAAACGAATTTTGAAAGTGTGGAACACAAGCGCACTTTTGATAAGATCTATTTGGTTTCAGAGATCATTAATGCCAATGCGCATCCGGGTGGTTCGATGGAAACGGAACATACGCATACGCATGACGTGGCAGTGTCCGCTACACCCAACATTAAAGGGGCACTGAAATTAAGTGTATTGTTTGCGAATAAGTCGAAGTACAAAGGCCAAAAAATCTTAGTTGCCGGAACTTGCGTGAAAGCGAATTACGGCATTATGAATAAGAATTGGTATCATATTCAAGACGGCAGTAAGGCAGATGGCAAGGTTTGTGACCTTACGATTACCTCCGATGATAACATCCCCTTGGGTGCTCCGGTGGCCTTTGAGGGCGTGCTCCGTCTGAATAAGGATTTTGGGGCGGGCTATGTCTATGCGCTAATCATGGAAAATGGCAAAGTGAAATAATTATGCCAACGCCTTCAGCGCCCGAACTAATTGGTCTAGCTCTGCCGTGCTTGTGAAGACATTAGGCGTAACCCGACAACCATGTACGCCATTGCCATCAATGGCCACTGTGTAGATTTGATATTCTTCCAAAAGTCGCTTGGCTAGTTCAGCAGGTTTTAAATTCGCGACTCCCACGTTCGCGATCGCACCGTGTCGCTTCGGATCTTCCGGGGTATTCAATAAAATTCCCGGATGGTTTCTCACTTGTTTCGTCCAATATTGCTGTAGATATCGCAAACGCGCTTCCTTCCTCGCAGGGCCTAATTGGTGATAAAATGCGACTGCATCCTGTATTGCCAGGTGGGCATGCACAGGATTTGTTCCTAAGTGATTTAAGCGTTCAATGCCTTTGGCAGCCTTTTCATTTTCGGCAAACACTGGCCAAATCTTGTTGACATGTTCGGGTTTCACGTAGAGCATCCCGACGCCCAATGGAACGGCCAACCACTTGTGAAGACTTGCTCCGTAATAATCACAATGTAAATCCTGGAGATTGAATTCAATATGTGCGACCGCATGTGCGCCATCGACCATCACTTCTACGCCTTTCGCATGGGCCATGTCACAAATCTTTCGAATGGGAAGGATTTGGCCTGTTACGTTGACCATATGGCAGACCATGAGCAATTTGGTTTTATTTGTAATCGCATTCGCGTAAAGCTCAACGATTTCCTCATCATTTGCCGGATGCAAAGGAACGGACACCTTTTTTAACACAACGCCGTGCCGACGAGCTACCTGCTCAAACATATCCTGCATCGCACCATAATCTTGGATCGCATATACCGCTTCATCTCCTACTTGCCAGGGAAATCCACCGATAATCATGTCCAGGGATTCCGTCGTGTTTCGGGTCAAAATAAGATCATCCGGGGAACAATGCACAACTTCCGCAACCAGTTTACTCATTTCTTTGCGGTTGGGGAACTGCATCGTCCGCATATAATAAGCTCCCTGGTAATTCACATCTCGAATATGCTGAATGTGTTTTTCCAGCGTAACTTCCGGCAGGATGTTGTAATAGCCATTTTCCAAATTAATGTAATCCGGCTTGATGCGATAGGCTTTACGTACCTGCGCCCAATACAACTCATCGTCAGCCGAGGCGGGTTGTGCGAGTAATTGGGCCAACGAAGGCGCGAGGCTAAGGCCGAGGGTGGATTTGAGGAATTGGCGTTTGTTCATGTTTCAAAACAAAACAAAATTGAAAACATTTGCTATTTCTTTACAAATTTTCCAGATGCATCAATTTCCCAAATGATTGCAGGATTCTTATTATTCGGAGAACCATAAGATGAACCTTTATCCGGATGTACTATATCAAGTAAGCCATTTTGATTAAAATCTCCCACCAAAATACTGGGTATGTTACGCCCAGATGTTTGATAGTTCTCCTTAAAATAAATCGCTGTCTGATCTTGAAAACCATTTTTATCCCCAGCTAATATTTGAAAATTATAGCCCATGTAAAACTGTGTCCCTTTACCTGAACTATCACCGGTACGTAACACGATTAATTCTTTTTGACCATCAGAATTTAAATCTGTAAAGCCAAAATCTAAGGTTAAGTCCCATCCACTTAGCTCAGGTAATGCCAAGGAGCGGCTAAGCTCATATTTTTTCCCATTACCCCAAAAAATTCTATTGGCGTCAATAAAGCCGGGTAAATCAGCGAAAGTATTCTGTCCTCCAACAATTAAATCCAAATAACCATCTTGATTAATATCAATCAACTCACAAGTCACAATTCCTTTCACAGGATTTTCAAAAACATCCAAAGATCGCGTGAAATTCGCTTTCCCATCATTTAATAGGAAAGAACAATCAGCAGGTAAAAATATATCTAAATCTCCATCAAGGTCAAAATCACCTGAGCATGCGCCATGATAAAAATTAATAGGGAACTGTGTTAAAATAGAAAGCTTGAATTTACCTTTGGATTCACTTAATAGCATACTTAGATTCTCTCCCGGCCAACCCGTACTAGGCATTGGTCCGTATTCAGAACCTGAATCAGCAAAAAACACATCTGGAATTTGATCTCCGTTAAAATCCCCGACTAATGATTTTATGATAGAATTGGTCCCTAAATTTCCACCAATCGAACTTGCATTCAGAACATAATTTCCATTGGTGGGATTGTAAAAATACATTTCTACTGGAATCCGTATATTTCGATTTACACCTGGGGCCATGACAACATCCAAATAGCCATCTAAATTAAAATCAGCCATTGCAACACCACCTAAATATGACTTGCCAGCTGGGCTTAATACATCAACTTGATTTTGTTTAGGAATTTCATAATAATCTAGCCACTTGGTATTACTCCTCAATTCAAATGATGATTTCAGATAATCAAATGCGATAGGTTTAAAATCTGCATGTAAAGAGATATCTTTAGTAATCAGCAAATTGAACGGATTACTTGTACCAGCCTGATCTCCTGTCCATCGATCAAATTTCCATCCTTCGCTAGCCATCGCTGTCAATTTCACCGTAGTCCCCGAAGGATATTGCGCCTGCGAGGCCATGGCAATCACTTCCTCTTTCACCGTTCCATTTCCTTCGATGGTCAAGGTTAAGGGATATTGACGCTTCTCAAAAACACCGGTCACTTGCTTGTCGGCATCCATCACCAAACTCGATGGATTCGTCATGCCCGTTAAACTTCCTTTCCACTCCTTGAAAATATACTCTCCAGCAGGTGTTGCGGACAAGGTGACTTGCTGCCCATGCTCATAGGAATTCCCAGGAGGCGTAACAGTTCCGCCATTCATAGGACTTGCCTCCGTACTTAATTTATGAGTCAAAACTTCTTTGGAGCAGGCTACTAAAACCAAACAGACAAGCGCAATATATAAACGTTTCATTAATGTGTTGTTTTACTTAATTTCAAAACCTGCGACTGCCCCGTAGTTAGTGAAATCACTTTCATGAAATAACTACCAGCCGACAAAAATGCAAGGTCTACTTGCTCATCATTCGTCACCTGATTTTTTCTCCAAACCAAAGCACCTTTGATATCCATCAATTCAGCAGACACAAAGGACCCAAAACTAGCGGGATACGTAATTTTCACAAACTGATCGAATGGATTAGGTGATAAAAGAAGACCGATATCCTCCTTTTCTGTCGCTAGTACAATATCACAACCACTTGCATCAATTTTCGCACCAGCCACCGTATTAGGACATTTATCAAAAACATTCTTTACCCCATCCCCATCATCATCCGGACGCTTATCTAAGGCTTTATCTTTGATGATCAACAAATAATTCTCATCACCCTTTACGGCAGGATCCAAATCCATTCGAATCGAGGGCTGAATTACCTCTAAGGCACCATCACCATCTAAATCCGCATAATCATAGGCATAGCGACCTAAAGTATTTGCTAAAGGTCCATAATTTTTATCCGTTGAAGTGAATAGAGCAATGTAATTAGGCTTCGACTTATGTTCAAATTTTTTAGTTGTCGAATTAAATGCAAAATACTGAAAATCAGACGAGCCATTCCAAAGATACTTGGGTTCTAAGGTATTGACATAAGGCACCAAATCTAAGTTCCCATCCGAATCCAAATCGATGAAATACATCCCACTCTCATTGGTAAACCATTTGCCTAAATTCTTTTGATCTGGGATGAATTTAGCTGTTGTATTACTTAAAATGCCTTTTGTATTTGTATATATGCGTACCTGATTATGCGGTTCGATCAGCGCTAATTTCGTAGGCTGAAAATCCAAATTACCCAATCCCGAATATTGATTAGTCAAGTAACAGATAAATTCTGGGTTCCCATCACCATCCAAATCTTGCTTCTTGAAAGCTCGTAAACTTTGATTACCTGGGTTGATAGGATCCGTAGCATTATACACCAAATCGAGCTGTTTGGGATTCTGAAAATCGAAACTCGTTCCTCCCAAATTATCGTATTGGTATAAATACAATTGCTTGGAATCCCCCTTTTTCCCAACGCCCAATAATTCCATCTTCCCATCTTGATTCAAATCGTCAAGGATCAGTCGGCCTTCTGGAAAAGTTAAATCAGTCTGAGTCTTTTTCAAGGTAAAATTTCCCTTGCCATCATTGATCATCACAGAAAAATAACGTCCGCTGGTACTATGAGCCATTTGAATTAAATCCACATCACCATCTTGATCAATATCTCCAGATCCAATAGACTGAATAGAATCAAAAATATTACTTGGGTCTTTCGCTTTTTCGGCAGAAATATCAATTTTAGCTACTTCATCAACCAAGTAATTTTGTTCTTTAAATGAATAATAACGATTTAATTTAAGTTCATCCTTACTGTAATCGACGCCTACTTTGTGATTATTATTTTTGTCCATCCAAAACAACAAATTGGGATAATTGTCTGCCCCTCCCATTTCCCAATGATAATGCTCTCCCCCTGGAAATATCTCCATTTTTCCATCCTTATTGACATCAACGAAGTCATAATTTTGAATGCCATGAAAAATACTGTAATCGAGGTAATTAGGGTTTCTATAGACCTCAAAGCTAAAATTGCCTTTATTTTTAAAATAAAGCGGCACGGAGGTATGTCCTAGTGCAATGCGAGAATTGATTCCGTCAATATAGGTACTTGAATGAATGATATCCGTTTTGCCGTCTTGATTATAATCCAATGGAATTGTCCCTCGATCAAATGGCGGGTGGAACTCCTCCAAGCCATTCACAATGCGACCATTTTCATTTTCATAAGCAAAGGGATTTTTTATCGCATAAATATCTACCGTCTCAGTGCTTTTCACTTTGATCGGATTAATGACATAGGAATTTATTACATCACACACATCGCCGATACCATCTTTATCGGCATCCAATTGATCTGGATTATACGATTTTGGGCAATTGTCCAAATCATCAATGATGCCATCTTTATCAACATCTGTAAGGTTTAACTCAACAATATCAATGTTATGATCCATGCGAATTTGCATGATTTCATAAATACCATCTTCATTGAAATCGATAGGAATCTTGAATCCTTTCCAATTTCCCCCTTGATCAAAAAAATCACTCGACTGATCATTGGTTGGGAAAACCACCGACCGTTTCACCATTTTCTTGCCATTATTGATGAAAATAAAATAGCCATATTGATCATTTTTCTTCTCGTACCATCCGTTCTGCGGAACAATATCAACAAAGCCATCATTGTTCACATCGACCAAGTGAATGCCATTCCCATGTGAGTTCGTATTGTCATAATTCAATCGATTATCAAACCACTGAGCGGAAATCTCCTCCCCTTTCAGATTATAGATTGCAATTTTATTTGGTCGATTATCGGTTCCTTTATTGTTTCCCCATTCAAGGGTAATCATTTCTAGATTCCCATCTTTATCCAAATCAGCAAAATGCGTTCCCCAATCATTTACGATAGAATATGGATATTCGCGTTGTAAAGTCCCAAAATCCTGTGCCCCATTGCTGTCAAATTTGAGGCTTAAATCTTGTTTCCGAATTTGATACTGCTGGACTACATATTGATTGTCCGACAAATTCCATGAAGTAAAGGGTTGTACTTTGCCCGTTAACTTATCCCACATTTGATCATAGCGCAGCAAAAAGTAGTAATCTTTGTTGTTGACAACTTGCCCATTAAATGGAAATGCGTCTAAATGATCACAACAAAACCCAATCGGATTGGCATTCGGATATAAAAATTCCCGCGTCCATTTGTTATTCGCATCCATTTCATACGAATAAAATAAATCATATAGACCAGGCTTTCTCTGGTATACATCATTGCCAAATTGGCCCAAGTTAGCAAACACAACATTGGGTATTCCATCCTTATCGGGATCTAAGATGATAGGTTCCTTTTGATTTAAATAATCGCCATTGGTTTGATCACCATCAAAATAATCATCTCCCATGACATAATTAAATCCTGAACCTGTGTTAATTAAATAATTGTCCGGATAATTACTTTTTCTACCGATAAAATTGGGTGGTTGATTCCCCGGCTTTCCATGGTAATTTTGGGTGTATTGGTAAATGTCTCGTTTCCCATCGCCGTTGAAATCTGCCGACAATCCTGTCACAAATCCAAAATCCGAATTTTGTTTGACGCGGTAGTTGACATCTTCCACCCATTGCGTTTTTCCATTCACCGTTTTTTGTACGAACAAGGCACTCATGTATGCCTTCTCCGGGTTACCCGCATAATTGATAAAAAAGTCTTTTTTCCCATCGCCGGTGAAGTCGGCATACTCATGGTATCGTGACACATGAAAACGGTCAGTAAGTCCTAGGTCGTCTAGAAGTTTGGGGGTACTGGAGTCAAAAGTGAGTACATTTTTAGCAACTGACTTAACCTTAATGTCTTGCGCATGTATGTGAAAACACATTGCAAAAGCGAGAGTAGCAAAATGAATTTTAGGAAATGACATATCGAATTGATGACTTATTTAGGACTTGAAATAGCTTGTTGAGCCCGACAAATCCTTGGGATAATATGTTATTCGCGTTATCTCACGAATTAATCCAATCCATTCAACACGTAGATCGAAGAGTTTTTCCTAATTTGCAGGGCTACGATTTTTCACCCATGCGAATTGTAAGAACTTTATTGATTTGTTGGATTACCTGCAATACATGGTTTAGCAGCGCCCAAGAAAAACACATTGAATGGCTACCTGCCAGACAAAACTTACGGTTACGCATCAACTTATCCAAACGATTATTGGAAAAGGAAGTGGGGGTCGATCAATGGCAAGCAATGCGACCTATTCAAATCTCAGAACAAGATCGAGAGGTCCTGTCAACCAAAAATTACCGAGCTGATCACTTTACTTTTAATGCTCCTTGGATGCGTTTCGCCGTTCAAGGAACAGGAATTGTATTTGACTTCAACCCCTTGTCGGGACAAATCATACGCATCGACCGGACCTTACATAGTGGGTATAATTTCAGTGCCATTCGATTCGTCAGAAATATGAAAATATTTTCCATTGGTGGGGAGGGTTTTTGGTCTTACAATAAACACATTACCTATTTCGATGACCAAACCAGTAAAGAATGGGAGTTATTTAGACCCAAAAACAAAGGCCCAGAACATATTTCCGATGGATTTCAAGGTTATTCAGCCAATACAGATATATTTTATTCTGGAGGATCCAACAATAAAAATTTCCTAGAAGATGAAAAAATCGACTTTGAGCGCGACTTTTATCAGTTTGATTTTAAAACGAAAACTTGGGATCTTCTGGGTAAAATTTCAGATAAAATTCCCTTAGCCAAATACCGTCAAATTTATTGGACAGGGAAACATTTTGTTCAACTTGCCACAGATAGACTATACATTATCGACCCTGCAAAAAATGAGGTTTATATGTATAAAGACAATGCGACCTATTTTGAATCGAGTGGCAATCACTTCGTAAATGGCGACACCATCAAATATTACCATTTTCAGCACAGAGGTCCCCTTACTAGCATACCCGTTTTAGCCCTATTAAATAAATCAACCTACGAAGGCCCATTTTATTTGACAGATTATTCTCCATACTATTATGGATTTGCAGCCCTAGTGAGCATCATGGTGATCATCATGTTCATTTATAAGACAAAACGCAAACTTGAACCTAGTTTTGACGCGATGGAGCGTAAATTATTAAATGCATTGATCGTAGCAGGTGAAAGCTCTATTTCAACGAATGAATTAAATGATATTCTAGATTGCAGCCAAAAATCACAAGAAAACCAACGGCGGATTCGGTTCATGATTATCAAACAAGTCAATGAGAAGTTGGCCTTCTATTACAACATCAAAAATGCCATTGAACGTACCGCTTCAACGGAAGATAAGCGGTTAATCACATACCGACTGAAGAAGGGGGTAAAAGATAAGATTAAGGCTATTCTTTAAGGACATGACTTTCGTCACGTCCTGAATCCTATCTCATATGTATCTTTGAAAACATCAAACAAAGATCGTATGGAAACTTTAGAAATTTTTGTTGAAAACATCAAGTGTGGCGGCTGCATGAGCGGCATCAAAAAGGCCCTTTTGGAATTCCCGGGTGTAAAATCCGTAGACATCAACCTCGAAGAGGAGAAAATTACCATTCAAGGAAAGCAATTAGATAAGGAAGCCTATGTCAAAAAAATGGATGGCATGGGATATCCAGAAAAGGGGAATAATACCTTCCTGAAGGAGGCGAAATCCTATGTGAGTTGCGCGATTGGTAAGGTGACAGCTTAGGAAACAATTTGGGCCAACTGGGAGGTAAATTCCTCCCAGCCAGCCTGATCCAACACAAAAGCATGATCTGTCGCTAAAGGAATAAGTTTAATTGTAGGGGACATGGCAACATGCTGAATCCGCTCGGGTGTTCCATATTCGTCTCGAACACCCTGAAAAATATACATGGCTTGCTTTATTTGAGTCAAATGTTCGATTCGGTATCTTTCCATCCCGTACTCGGGATGAAAAAATGGATAACCTAAGGCGATAATTGCTTTAACGGGGAATTCAAGGGCTATTCGAGAGGCCACGACCGCGCCAGCGGAGCGCCCGAAAAGATACAAATCCACCTGATCCCAGTCCATTTTCTGTAAAGTTCGCCGCAAATTACGAGTCCGATTTTCTACAAGTTTCCTGTGAGGTGTCCGGTACATGAGCATCCGCAAATGAAATAAAGCAGAACGTAAAAGATAAAAAATATGAATACGCTTGAGAAACCTAACCAAAATAGGAGATCGAACTTCAATAGGTTGCTCACTCAATTCTTCCAAAACGTCGAAATGCAAAGATTGTAAATAATCTACTAGCTTTTCGTGGAAAACAGCATCAGCAGACAAATTTTCCCTGCCACAAATGAGTATTGTTTTTCGCTTCATATGCAAAAAAAAGCCTCATTGAATATCATTGAGGCTTTATCATAATCCTAGTTCTAAAAATGTTTTATTTATGATATTCAGAGAGATTTGAACAATCCTTCGTAATAATAAACAGTCCTAAACACATAAATATGTCAACTTAGGTTTTAACATACAAAAATCCCATTCAAAAAATATGAATGGGATTTAACAATACATATTCTACTAATATTTACTGCCGCCTCACCATCTTAAAAGGTACATCAAACCACTCTTCTTCAATGATGCATGTAAAAACACCTGAGATTGTATATTTAATGTCGATTCTGATATCCTCTCCAATAAATCGGATTATTTGGCACACCTCATCTTCATAAACTGTCAATGTTTGATAACCTTCCAAAAGGCCAAGTAAATCTTCTTTCGAATATTGATTTAAATACCCTAGATAAGCAAACTGGCTAAAACCTTCCATTTTATTATTATTTAATTCGATATCGAGCAGATGCCATAAATCCCACACTACCCTTTAACATATCTCCTTGGTCGTATGACACATGAAAAGAGTATGTTAATTTTTCATTTTGAACTCGATTTATTAGTAAACTATATGATTGCTGTAGATAAATAGGCGGAATAGACTTTGATGGCCTTAAAAAAGTATTTGTAGAACGAGAACCCCGAAAAACCCAATCTATTTCATCTGAAATATGACCTCGAATACCTAAGTAAATCACATTAACCGCATTGTAAGTAAATTGATTTCCACCTAATAAGGTCTTCGTATCACGCATAATCAAAGGTGTGCCAATCTCATCTGCTTGATACCACCAGCCAGTAGAACGGGCGCCATTATACATATATTCGATTTTTTCCCCATTGTGAGTATCAACTGTATTAAACAATTTGGCAATCCAAGACCGATATAAGCCTTGATTGCCCGTATAAAGATGTTCAATCAAAACACCCTCAATAAAATGCTGGCCATCTAATCGAAGTGATAGTCCAGTCAATCCATCATCTGCCGGCGTTAAATTAAATACAGCTCCTTGTTCATAGGCTGTTTGCCTATATAGTAAAACTCCTCCCCAATTCGTATTGTATGCTGCAGCGATGTCAATGGATCCAAGGTGATTCCCATATTGATTATCTGTATCATCCGAAGTCGTATTGGGATCTACAGCTACCCAATTCTTATTTTTCAATACAGTAACCACATAGAAATAGGCATTCAAACTACTTGGATATACATTAATCGCTCTTTTCGTCGCAAGGGGCACAATCCGATTGCCACCCCATTGGACCTGATGATTTAATCCTCCGAATAAATTTAGTCGGGAATCAGGTTTACCAATCCGCCCATATAAACTCTTCTGATGCAACATAACATTTTCTAAAGGCCCTCGATTATCAAACCAGCCATGGGCATAAGTCATCTTCAATCCAATCCATTTATTAAGGAGATTCAAATATCCTGGCGTCCCTAATTGGATTTTAGGCATAGGCAAGGCATTCCCCGACCAAGCATAAAATCCCGAAGTCAATGTAGTATCGCCTAGGCCATATATTTCTTTCTTTCTTCCAGCCCAAAGTTCCCATCCCCCACGCCGCCCACTGACATAAGCTTCCGTAAGAAAAATAGCACTTTGTTGACCACCCCATGCATTCACCTCCACCCCATATTTCCAATCATATCGCTTTTCCCTCTGATACATCCGATGCATGCCTAGTCGGACACCGATGCCAGGATTTTCTATAGGCACCGAACCATATTGTAAACTACGCATCCAAAAAGGGGTGCTTTGGGAATCTGAAGCTAAAGCTTTCAATTCAGCATCAATATGATTAGCCGTATCCGCAGGGATAGAAAATATAAAAAGTAAGAAGGTTAAAATCATATTTGGCTTTCTTTTTTAATTGTTGAATATTGTGTTCGTTCCTCCGAAATTTGTGTACTTAATAAATGATTTAATTGCTCCAATCGCTCAATTCGATTCGTTTGAACTTGATTCCGTTTACTTAAAGTATACAATTCTTTGATTAATAAAAATGCTGAAAAAGATATGCCGACTAATAAGCCGGAAGCGAAGTAGATATACATCATGGCAATAAAAAATTATGATTAATAGGCGTTTTCATCCCCTACGAAGAGGAAGTAGAGAGTTAAAAAACAAATCTTGAAATCTTGAATTATACTCCAATTTTCAATATATTCAATATCTTTTTGAATACGTGCTTGAAGGATTTCATGACCATCTACTTCGCCTCGCAAGCCACTGATTTGCGCAAGTCCCGTAATACCAGGCTTCACAAAATGACGGAAGGTAAATCCTTCCACGAGACGCTGATAAGTCTGTGAATGATAAAGCATGTGAGGTCTAGGTCCTACTACGCTCATGTCCCCGAGCAGCACATTAACAAATTGCGGAAACTCGTCCAAACTTGTCTTCCGAATAAAAGCTCCAATACGCGTCAGACGCACATCATCCTTAACGGCTTGTACACGATCGCTCGCGTCATTGACACGCATCGACCGGAACTTATAACACCAAAAAACTTTATTTCCACGGCCTGTGCGTTGTTGCTTGAAAATAACGGGTCCCTGGCTTTGCAACTTGATTATCAAAGCAAGAATCGGATATAACCAAGACAAAACAAGTAAGATAACTAGCAAACTGAAAACGATATCAAAGCCTCGTTTGATCATCCGATTAGCTAAGGAATCAAGCGGTTTTACCCGATTCGTGATAAAATGGATTCCGAGCTCCTGCTGTACGGGGTAAGCCCAGCGCCGCTGATCCATGGCGGAAGGAATAATATTCAATCGAACAAACTTCTTTTCTGCCTCTTGAAACAAATAGTTCAAATCATGAATGTAATGCGTGGGAACACAGACAAAAAGCTCCCGGATGTTCTCTTCCTGAGCATAATCAATCGCACGTAACACTTGAATGTATATAGGTAAATCATCATCTGAGCGGCTTAACACTTTCTCCTCGTTGATAATACCTGCAAATTTTCGCCCATGGTATTTCATTTCAAAGTGAGAGGCCAACTGTATGGCATCGAGATTCAAGCCATAAATCCCAATCCGGTTAAAATGATTCGCACGATTTTCGAAGGCGTAATCAATCCGGAAAAGTAAGAAACGAGTAGCAAAAATGAAGAAAAATAGCAAGCCAAGCTTAATAAAAATTACCTGTTCAATATAAAAATGACCCGTATTTATTTTTAAAAAAAAGGCAACTATCAATTGTTGGAGTACCAAGGCCCGCCAAGTTTGACGCATGAGTACATCCAGTTGATATTCCACATAAGCTCGATAAACTCCGATATAAAGCGCTACAATACCCCAAATAGACGCATTAACCCAATAATTATGGTGCTCTATAAAGCGAGGACCTTGATTTGGGAAATAAGCCTGAAATAGGTCAACAAAAAAATATGTTAACCCGAAACAAACTGCGTCAGCTAATAGTAATAAAAATGCTCCAAAAAAACGCTGACCAGATCGCATTAAGCGTGTGAGCTGAAAATAGAATTATTTTTAAATGGATATTCCGCAATCATTTGGGAAACAATGGGATCTTGAGCCATACGTCGTAAACCCGTAATATGGTTCGCATGATGGGCATCCGTTCCAGCGAAATCATACAAACCCTCCCGTAAATATATTTGAGCTACCTGCATGACTTCTTTCCCATAATAGCCTCCCAGAGAAAGTAAATTCAATTGAAATAAAATCCCGGTAGCACGTATGCGTTCTAGCATCACAGCTGGCTTGATGTAAGCATAACGTTCCGGATGTGCCAATATAGGGATATAGCCCGCTTTTCGTAAAGCAAATAAGGAATCATGCCAGTGATAAGGCAATTCCATGTATGGAAACTCGACTAATACATAGCGATGATTAGTCCGATTGGGCAAACACAATAATCCCGAGGGAATCAAGCGATCAAAATAATCGTCAAGCATATATTCCGAAGCAAATCCTTTCAGCTGGGTCTTTTCCGAAATAGCGGAAGATTGAACGGATTCAAAAGCGGCTGAGATACTCGTAGGACTGTTTAGATATATTCCCGCAGCAGTATGCGGTGTGGCAATGATTTCTTGAAATCCCAAATCAACCAAACCTTTTAATAAAAAGGCACTTTGATCTAAGTCTTGGGCACCATCGTCAATACAGGGTAAAACGTGGTTGTGTATATCTACTAACAGCCCCCAAGGGACCGCGGATGTAGGCTCTGATTTTTTAAACCAAGAAAACATGAGTAAATAATTTAATAGAATACAGAATAGATGGTTGTAATGCACATAGCCACAATTAGTGTAATTGAAACCAAATAGCATTTTAAGATCTACTTCAAATGTTTGATTCAGCTATTCTTATGATATCTTAAAAAAAGACAAAGGTTTAATAATGCAACGATCAAAATGGGACTCAGAACCTAGATGCAATATCCATTCAAATTGATGTAGGAAAATAATGGGTGTAAATAAAGTTGCATATACAATTTAGACTAAGATAAATTTATATAATTGATAAAGCCTCAATGTTCACTAAATCGCATGCATTTATTAGGCCATCCAAGTTAAAGATTTGATACTTTTAAAAGTTGTTAATAGACAGTCTAAAAATGTGAGAACCTATAAAACAAGCACTTCTAAACCTGAAAATATATTTATTTATTAAATACTCTTTCATAAAATTTCACTAATTTATTAGATTCATGATCCCAAGAAAGTTCTTGAATAACTCGATTGTAGCCATAGATACCCATTTTATTTCTTAGCTCAGCATTGTTAATTAATAGAACTATTTTTTCTGCTAAATCATTTATATCATGGGCATACAAGGATGCATCCATAGCTGAAAATCGACCTTCTTTTAAATTAAATTGTACAATTGGTTTTTTTAAAGCCATGTATTCCATGATTTTATTCATGGTGCTTAGATTATTCATTTCCGTAGGTTTGTCTGGGTTTACGCATACATCAGCCGTATTTAAAACACCTAGAAGTACTTCATCTGAAACTCTACCATAAAAGTCAACAAAATCATTAAGTTCCAATTGAGTACATAATTTTTGTAATTCCTCCACATGTGTTCCACCACCTACAATGGCCAATTGAATATCTTGTCTTGTTGAAATTATTATTTTCAAACTTTTTAACAAAAGATCAATGCCTTCTTGCTCTCCAATAACACCAACATAACCAATTAAAAATTTTCTTCCTTTTTTATATTTATCATCAGGTGGAAGGATTTTTAATCGATCTAATTGGGGACCACTACGAATAACTTGAACTTTTTCAGGATTCATCCCTCCGCGCCGTACAGCAATTTCTTTGTATGATTCATTTGTAGCTATACTATAATTAGCAGTTTTAAAGGTTAATTTTTCAAAAAACAACATCAGCATATAGAAAAACCCCTTCTTATTGTACTTTGCAATATATAATTCAGGATTAATATCATGATGGTCAAAAACATATTTAACTCCCAATAACTTAAAAAGAAAAGCTACCATAAAAATTAGGTCCGGGGGATTACAACCATGAATAACATGAAACTTTTGTTTTGAGTAAATTTTAATACTCAACCAAAACTCCCAAAACAATGCCGTGGAGTATTCTAAAAGATAGCCCGTTGCTCCAGACGCTTCAATTGGTAAAGGATGTCTATAGATTTCAATATTATTTATAACCTCATAACGTTTAGTATATCCTTTCATTATGGGACAAATAATACTTACTTTGGCTCCGTTTTCAGTTAATGTGTTGGCTTCCTGCCATACCCTTCGGTCAAATGGCACCGATAAATTTTCTACTACTATAAGTATGTGTTTGTCCTTTATATTTCTCACTTTTTCTTTACACGATTACTGTATCTTCCTTTGAAATATAATTCAATCCTTTCTTGTCTAAATTTTTCCAGTTAATCCCAATATAATTATCTTTTTTAAGTAAGTTTTCATTAATACGTACAAAGTCAATAATTGGTTTATTTTCAATTTTAGAAAGTACTTCGATAAACTCAAATTCATTCGTATTAACGACCAATACATCAACTTTTTCTACTAACTCTTCTAAATTCAACATTAATAGTTGAGACAGATGAGGAATCCGTGCATCAATATATTCCTTATTAGTACCTGTTAACATTGTCATGTTTATGTTATGATCATAAATACTAATATTTGCTCCCTTTCCTAAAAGTGACTCAATCACACGAACGGCAGGACTATTGCGCAAATCATCCGTTCCGGCTTTAAAACTTAACCCTAAAAACCCAAGTTTTTTATTCGGAAAATTTTCAATTAATTCAACAGCTCTAACAATTTGAATTTCATTTGTAACATCTATCCCTTGAATGACAGGAGTTTTTATATATAAATCATGTGCTAAAGTTTGAAAACCTTTTAAGTCCTTGGGTAGACAAGAACCACCGTAAGCAAAACCAGGTTTAAAATAATAGTTAGAAATATTCAATTGTTTGTCTTTACAAAATATATCCATGACTTGATGAGAGTCAATATTCAAAGCAGAACATATATTTCCAACTTCATTAGCAAATGATATTTTTAATGCATGATAGGTGTTGTTGACATATTTCATAATTTCTGCAACCTTTAGTTCCGTAATAATTATCTCCCCAGGAAGAGAATCATATAATAATCTCATTTTTTCAGCAGCAGCTTGATTATCCGAACCAATAAGTGTGAGTGGAGGATTAAAATAATCTTTGACTGCGCTACCTTCTCTTAAAAATTCTGGATTATCAACAATAGCGAATCCTTGATTACGATGCTTGCCTGAGGCTTCCTCAATAATTTTGCCTACTTGATCACAAGTTCCTGGTAAAACCGTTGAGCGAATTGCTATGATATGCATGCCCTCTTTATTTTTCAATGCTAAACCAATATCTCTGGCAACGCTAAAAATATATTTAAGGTTTAAATGACCCTGAGAAGTTGATGGTGTGCCTACCGCTATTATACTAATCTCTGATGTTGCAATAGCTTTGGAAGCATCAGAAGTTGCAGAAATAGTTCCTCGTAAATGTTGTTCTTTTATTATGGTATCAATATCCTTTTCTATGATCGTTGGTCTACCAGCGTTGATTAAATCGACTTTGTTTTGATTTACATCTACTCCTATAACAGTGTGGCCATTTTTTGCCAGACAACCCAAACTTACGCAACCAACATAGCCTAAGCCAAATATGCTTATGTTCATATACTAAAAAAAGAGACCGAAAAATGTAATTAAATCGAAAACCAATAGTCCGTTACAATTTTATTTAAATGCAAAGCTTTTCGCATTTTAATTATTCTTGCAGGATTACCCCCTACAATCTCCATAGGACCGACATTTTTTGTAACAACAGTTCCTGGCAGAATTACTGCACCTTTTTGAATAAGGACACCAGGCATAATCAAAACATTAGAAAATATCACCACATAATCTTCAATATGAACTGGACTACCTTTTGTTATAAAAGTGCTATCCTCAACATCATGGCCAAGCGTATAAATTTTTGTATCGTGAGCAATTACAACATTATTACCTATGTGAATCCCTCTTCTATTATCAATATAACAACCAGAATTAATAATTGTATTGCTCCCAATTACTAAATGGCCAAAAGAAAAAAATCTTACTGCTTGGACACTTGTATTTCTACCAAACTTATATCCTGCTAATAGCATTAGCAGATTTCTAAGAGTTTTGAAAAATAGAAATTTGAAAAAAAAATTATAAAACTTAATTAGAATATAAAATATTTGAAGTTTAGTTTTCACTTATTTCAACTCTATATTTTATAACTCTCGCTGGATTACCTCCAACGATAGACCAATTAGGTACATCTTTTGTTACTATTGAACCAGCAGCAATTATTGAGTGATTTCCTATTATTACTCCAGGTAAGATTATACAATTTGCTCCTATCCAGACATCATCCCCTATAATAACCTCTTTCTCCGTAATACCTTGAAATTGAATGGGAATAGACTCTGATGAATATTTATGATTCTTGGTATAAATTTTAACATCAGGCCCCATTATTACATTTGAGCCAATGTATGTATTAGATTGTATTACGCAATTACTTCCTAGTTCAGAAAAATTACCAATTTCAATAAACATAGAAATATCAGCATTTCTTTTTACCCTAATTTCAACACCACATTTATTAACAAAGCTATTGACAAATAATCTCCTGAATAAAGGAAAAAATAAAGCATATGGTCGATATATTTCTGGAGTATACCTAAGTAATACTAGATAAATGAAATAGGTAATTTTTCTGATAATCACTTTAATACGCCTTTATAAATTGAGTATATTTTATCACTAGTAGAATTAGAATCTAATTTCAATTTCTCAATCTGTGCTCTACCATTACTTCTATAGGTACCCGATTTTATGTTAATTATTTCAAGGATAGGTTCAATAAAATTATTTTCATCAAATGAGTCTATTAAAAAACAATTTGTCACACCTTTTAATAGAAGTTTAACATCCCCTACATTGGTAGAAATTATTGGTGTATTACAACATAATGCTTCTTTTATGATTTGAGGTGAACCTTCTGACAAAGAAGTCATTAATAATAAATTGATATCATTCAAATTCATTCTAACTTGTTCACGAGTCAAATTATGAAACTCAACTATTTCAACATTCTTATTAAGTTTCAACTCCAACAAATAAATAATCTTTTTAAACAATTTAAAATTCTTTTCTACTCTTTCAGAATTACCGGGAAAACCAATTTTAATTGCATTAGTTCTATTTAAATTCTCTTTTTGACAAAAAAAATCTGTGTTTACACCACATGGCAAATAAACTAATTTCGTTTGAATACTATTTAACACATCAAACATATTATCATTTAGTACAAATACTTTTCGGGAAATTAAAGCAACAAGTTTCGAAATTAAAAAATATAAATAGTTGGTTTTTTTTAAATCAATATCTCCACTGTGTAAAGTAGTAATTATGGGTGTTTTTATAAATGGGTTTGCTATTGCAAAAAGGCCACTTATACCAAAATGAATATGTATAATATCAAAATTACTGGTCAAAATTTTCCAGTTTATACCAAATACGCTAAAAAAATAATTCCATTTAGATGATTTACCATTTATAAAATATTTTTCTATTTCAATATCTTCATATGATTTTATTAGCTCCTCTATTTGCTCTTTAACAAATATCCCATAATAAGGATGACTATTAATAGGCCACATATTTGTTACTACTAAAATTCGCATTTAATATCTCGTGTCAAAATTTAATCCTATAATATTTCAGAATAATGTGTTAAATATTCTTCAGCAGTTTTATTTATATTAAAATTAATTTTAGCGTAACTGTAAGCGCTTTCTATTCGATTTACAATTTGACTTGAATTATATTCTTTTTTTAAATACAGTATAATTTTTGCACAATCTTCAATTTCACCACTTTTGAAAAAATATCCATAATTACCAGCTTGAATTAATTCCATTGGTCCGTCAATATCAGCCACTAAAACAGGTATTTTCGCTGCAATTCCTTCTACCACTGTTAACCCAAATCCTTCAAAAAGGGAAGGTTGAACAAGTAAATGATAATTTTTAAGATTTTTGTATATGAACTCTCTAGATTTGTTTCCCAAGAAATTCAAATGTTCCTCTAAATTCAACTCTTTCGCTAATTTTTTTAAATATTTCAAAGATTCTCCATCTCCAATAAAATCTAATTGTAAATTGGTTATCCCTTTTATATTTATTAAAATACCTATAGCTTTTATCAAAATATGTTGCCCTTTTTTTTCGTGATCCAAGCGACCAACCTGTACGATTTTAAACTTTTCAAAATTACCATTGTCATCGTTGATTTCTACATCTTCAAATCGAATCCCATTGTATACTTTAATAGGTTTAATTCCAGTTCGTGTGAAAACATCATCCTGAACTGAATTAGAAATAGAAAATATTTTTTTGTACTTTAAAAAATTAACAATAGGAATATTTACATCATGTACAGTTAGGAATGTGACAGCTTTAATCTTGAATTTCAATAAGTTTATGCCATTATGATTATGAAAATGAATAACTGTGGGATTACTTTTAAAAACCTTATAATTGAATTTTAATATTGAGAATGGATTTCTACTTCCCGGCTTTCTATTTAATTGATGAATTACGACTTCCTTATTAATATTACCTATCAATTCTTTGTTCACTAGATTATTCACAATTAATAGTTCTACTATTTGTGTTTTTGCTTGCTCGTTAATAATATCCACAAGCATGGTTTCAGCTCCACCTGTTTTTAATGAAAAAATAACATGTAATATTTTCATATATTTTAGTCTAAAAAATATTTTATATTTAGTTTAAATTCATACCAATAGGTTTTTAGTACAGATTTAGAATAATATTTAGCTCCATTTAAAATAAGAACATCCCTAATATTTTTTAAGAACTTCTCATTCCCATTATTGGTTTTTGTTTCTTCCCATCTTCTAAATCCTGCTGAAGGAAAATCAGAAACATTATAAATAGGCCCATAATTGAGCAGCTTTAACCATAAATCCAAATCCATGCAATAATGATTTTCATTGTTCAGATACCCTACTTTTTTTACTAATTCATTATTATAAAAAGAACCTTGCTGAATTACATCATAGTTAGTTGACAATAAATAATCCCGATTTTGAATATCAATTTTATAACTTTTTAAAATTTTACCTTGAGAATCAATCATATTATTGTTTCTATTATAATAAATAGCACCATCTGGTTTATCGTTATATGTTTTAACAATCATTGCTACACAATCTGGATAAAGAATATCATCAGAATTAATCCAGCCAACTAATTTGCCTTTTGCTAATTTAAACCCTTTATTAATGGCATCAGATTGCCCACTATCCTCTTCATGAATGATAATATCTATTTGGTCTATATATTTATTCACTACTTCCATAGTTTGATCATTAGAGCCCCCATCAACTACAATGTACTGTATATTTTTATAGGTCTGATTCAATACACTGAGTATAGTTTCTTCAATAAATTGACCTTGATTATATGAAGGTGTGACAATAGTAACTAATGGTTCTGATTTCAAACTAGATGTTTTATATTTAAATGAGATTGCTTAAAAACAATAATAGATATTAAGATCACATATACTCGAAAAGTATAACTTAACATTTCAGTTCCTGCCATAGAAGTGAAGAAAGCGAACAATATCATTAAAAGGCCAATAACAGCATACTCTGAATGTTGTAAATTTTTATAAAAGTAAATCGAAAATCTGGCGAACAAGAATATATATAAAAATGTCCCTAGTATTCCTGTAGTTAAAACGAGCGGAGAATAAATTAAGTCCCCAGTATCTATTTGGACGACTTGTCCCGTATATTCAGAAACTAATCCATTAGTAAAAGGCAACTTTTTAGCTTGAATTGAATTATCACTAATTAAACCAATTCCAAATAGCCAGCCGTTATTGTTCTTTAATACATAATCAAAACGTTCTACAAAATGTCCTATACGAAAAAGAAATGTATTATCGTTTTGATTAATATTTTCTAAACTTAAATTACTATTGAAACTATTTGAGAGATCTACAAATGCAGTAGTCATTCTATTATTTAAAATTTCTATTTGCGAAGCAACAAACATTAAAATCAAAAGCAATAAAATATAGATGGTGTTACCTTTTTGGGAAATTCCATAAAGCGCCAATACAACAACAAAAGCTATTATATTTGATCTATGCAGAGGGCCTATGATTGTTAAAACGAGAATACAAATAGTAAAAAAATGATAAACCAGATTTTTCTGTTTGTATACTAAAATAAAATAAAATGAGATTGGAATTAAAAAAGCAGGGGAATTATAAAATCTAGTAAATGAACCTTCTAAGGTTGTAACAATTTTGTCAGTTCCATCAATAGCATTTAGTAAAGGTTTCTCTGTCACAATTTGAATTAAAAATAATAAACATTGCAAGAGAGTAATAAAAGCTATCGAATTAAAAACCTTTTTTAAATCTGATAATGGAACAAAAACAAAAGGAATAAATGCTAAAAAAATCAAATATTGCCTAAAAACTTGAATCACATTTATCAATGAATAGTTTAATATAATTATGCTGTAGAATAGATTAGCAATTGTAAAATAAATGAAATAAATAAGGCATTTAACTATTGAAAATGATTTTAATATAGATTTCAAGCAGTGAAGATTATTAATAAAAATTACTAGTATATAAATAATAGCTAAGTCAGTTCCCTTATCAATTGGCAGTCCTTCAAGTAACCATCTTATAGGAACGACTTGGTATCCGTTTGTTAAAAACAAAAAAAATAAAAGTAAAGAAAAGTAGTACTTTTTATTACTATATAGATTTAAAGAAATAAATAATAAAATTATTCCTACCATACTATTAATTTTGTTTGAATTCTCAAACCTGATAAATCCAAGATATAACTAGATTTATCGCCAAAATATTAATTGCTTGATTTTTAAAATTTGTATTAAAAACAAATTCTGAAAGTATCTAGGTTTAAAATACTCAATATTGAAAATTGCTATATTCTTCCTAGATAATGTGATCACTAGCATTACAAAAATCACGCCTTCAACTAAAAGTAATGTCACAGAAGCACCTATATAACTATAAGTTTTAACAAGTAAAAGATTTAATAACAAACCTAAAACAGCTCCTAACATTGTTATTTTGAGGAATTCTTTATCCATCATTAAATTAACCATTACATGAATGCCTAAAACAACTGATAATGAAATAAACATGGGTACGAAAGCAAGAATTCGACAAACTACTACTGAAGGCTGATATTCAGTTCCATATAACAATTTTATAAATTGAGGGGCGAACAAAAACGTAACTATTCCACACATTAATGTGGTAACAAAAACTAAGGGAATAAGCTTCTGAACAACAATTATTCCTTTTTTTTGACTCTCTCCAAACGATTTACCAATAAAAGGGAATAAAGCTTGAGAAAACGGAACAGTAACTATCATCTGAATTATAGAAACAAACTTTTGTCCTGCAGAATAATATCCCACTGCTTCTGAATTGTTATATAGACCTAAAACAATTGTATTTGTCGTAGTATATATACTTATAAAACATAATGTAAAAAACAATGACTTTTCTTTCCAGAGTAAATTCAAACTACTAAAGAAATTAAAACGTAATATTTTTAAACGGTATCTACTCAAAGCCCAAAAAAAGGAAATTAAACCTATAATTATATTCGAAATACTCAACGCTAATGGTTGCCAATAATAATCAGATTTTTCCCTTATTGTACATAACACAACTATTGTAAAAATAATCTTTCCAATCAAGCTTAAAATTGCGATCTTATGAAGGTCTTGCATCGCTTGAAAAATCCAATTTTGGGTTAAAACTGTTGCGAAACAGGTAATAAATGAAAAAATGGCTACATTTTTTTCATTTCTTAATTGAGGAATATAAAATAAACAAACAGAAAAAATAATAAAGGATATTATTAGTAATAAACATTGTGCTGAAAAAACTTCATTAAAAATAAAATTTCGCTGTTTTTCATTTAGTGGATCTGCAGCAATTTTACGAGATGCGGAAAGGTCAAAACCAAATGCTATTAGTAAGGTAAAATATGCTACAAATGAAAATGAAAAATTTATTACCCCAAATTTTTCAGGCCCTATAATTCTTGATACAATTGGTATAGTAATTAACGGAAAGATAAAATTCGAAACTTGAATAAGTCCACTTGAGAATATATTCTTAAATAGTATTTTTTTGTCTGACAAGTTAATTATGAGGGTAAAATTTTAGAGATCTTTTAATAAGTTCTTGATGGCATTACCTGCAACTTCCCAATTTAATCTTTGCTGATATTCACCAAATGAAGACAAACACAACTCTTTGTATTTATGATTGTCTAAAAATATACTAGCAATATATTCACACCAAATCTCAACATTTGAATTTAAACTAAACATTTTGCCATTAATGTTATCCCTAATGATTGTTGAAATTCCTCCAACATCGTGTGATAAAGATGGTAATCCATATGAATTTGCTTCACAAAAAACTACTCCAAAGCATTCAGCGATTGACGGCACAATTAAAAAATGGCATTTTTTAAATAAATGATCGAAATGACTTTTACCCGATTCTGTTCTTTTACTTAAATAACCATGATTTACAATAAAATCAAATTTATTTTCAAATGGCAAATTAGGTATTCCAACAATGTGTAATATTGTTGGAATACCTAATTGATTGAGATTTTTTGCAATTTCAACTACTAAATCTCCTCCTTTTCTTTCCCAGTCCACACCAACAAATAAGAGATTTATTGATGTTTGTGAACGATTATCAATTATTATTTTTATTTCCTTTAGTAACTTAATACTTTCAAAGTTTGCTCCAAAAGGTATAACTTTGATTTTTGCTGGATTAACAATATAATTTTCAATAGCAGTTTGAGCAGCCCATTCGGAAGAATATATCGCTAATTGAGATGAATCAAGTGCGATTTGTTCTAGATAGTTGCCGGCTTTTAATGTTTCTTTACTCAAATTCGAAAAACTTTTATAAAATCCTACCATTCCCGCAAATGTTGCATCTGTATAAAAGACTTTAGGCTTTTTAGACTCTAAAAATGCAATTGGAATTGTACCGGGTGATAAAATTATATCTGTATTAATCTTTAGTCTCATTTGAACCTGCCGCGCATAGTTTTTTGCAACAAATGCTTCGCGATTATAATCAAATTGTTCTTTCAAGAATCTTGAATAAACCAAATGCTTAAATTTTATTTTAAAAGTATTTTTAAGTTCTAAATCACCTATATAATCAACATCAAAATTCTGATTTTCTAAAGATTTTCCAATTGAATAGCCAAGGCCAGACCAATTTTCAACATCCATTGCATCATAGGTAGTTACATAAGCCACTTTCATTTTTTCAAAAATTAAATTAAAACTATTTGAATAATTATCATCAATTAAAAAAAAAGCGTTGGTAATTTTTAATTTGAAACAGTTAAAAGTCTTACAGCTTCCTATTTAAATATAGTTTTTAAATTATCGCAATTTTAAATCTAACCCAACCATCATCCTCATCAATCCTAACAATTCATACCTTGGTTCCCACCTAAAATTTTCTTAGAATTCGATGGATTACCTTTCAAAAAAACCACTACTTTAGACGGGTAGTATTTAGTATTAACTAGAAGTAGGCCCTTTCTATTGGCGACTGAAACAAAGTATTTTTAAGAACATTCACTACATGTTGTTTGCGTAAATCCAACTCCTTTGAACTACGTGTAATCAATTGCGTAAATCCCTGAGATTATAACAAGCGATAAATGGCGGAGCCCAACATCCCTCGGTGCTCGGCAATATATATATCAGCATCTAATTCCATATCAATCTAATCAACTAAAGCAGAATTAACATTCGCCAAACGCTCATAAACCTCTTTTACCGCTTGACTTTGATAACGCGGGACAACTAAAATAGCATCCTCTGTCTCCACGATAATTAAATTATCAACACCAATTAATTCAACATGCTTTTTCGTTTGACTAATGACAAAATTCGAATTTGCCACTTCATCTTTCGATACTATTCGATCTTGATAATCCCACATGGCATCAAAAGATCCCAAATCTGACCAGGCCATTTCGGCCGCAACGACTTGCAGACGTCTACTCTTTTCCATGACTGCATAATCAACACTTTTAGATGGAATTTGCTTCATGTATACCGCTGGAATAACGTGATCAACTTGTTCATTCCAAGCTTCCTTGGAAGCATGCAAGATTTCCGGCTCATAGGTCTCTAATTCAGACAAAAAGACTCCCACCTGAAAACAAAATATTCCCGCATTCCACAAATAGTCACCAGATTCAATAAATTGAGATGCCGTTTCAAATGTTGGCTTCTCTCGAAAGGAAAGTACATCATTACCCTTATATTGAATATATCCATAGCCCGTTTCCGGGTAATTGGGTTGGACACCAATAGTAACGATAAAACCCTTGCATGCCAACTGGTAGGCCTTGCTTACCGCCTGAAGGTAAGCTTTATCATCCCCGATCATATGATCGGAAGGACAAACCAAAACGATATCCGTTGGATTTAGCCCCAAACAAGCTAAACAAATCGCGGCAGCTGTATTTCTAGGTTCAGTCTCCGTAACAAAAGTCACCTGATAAATACCTTTGGAATCAAAAATTTGTTTTGATAAATGCATTGTGGATTGATTGCCAACAACAAGAGTTCTATTTGTCAATCCTTGATTCCTTTCAACAGTAAGTTCAAATAAGGATTTACCCTCGAAAAGTGTAAGGTATTGCTTAGGAAAAGATTTCCTTGATAAGGGCCATAAACGGCTACCTACTCCTCCCGACAACAAAATGTTAATAATTTCCACCTTAAGATTTATTTGAACGAGTTACTCTTGCCCAAAGAGATCGTTTCTTGACTTTATCTTCAGCATAATAGCCATACCCATACCCGTACCCGTACCCATAACCATAACCATACCCATAACCATAACCATAGCCATAGCCATAGCCATAACCCTTTCCATACATTTTCAAGCCCCGTGGCTTAAGTCCATTATAGACTAAATTCAGTTGATTGAATTTTTTGGCAACAAAGAGTTGTTGGATAAAATCTAAGTAGTTTTTGGTCGTATAATTATGCCGCAACACATACATAGTCGCCTGGGCGTGATGCGCGAGCACCTGCGAATCCGTTACCAGGGAGATCGGTGCGGTGTCCATCACGATGTAATCGAAGCGCTTTTTTAACTCCTCCATCATGGATTGAAAGGCTTCAGATCCCAATAATTCCGTGGGATTCGGGGGAATCGCTCCAGCAGAGACCAAATACAAATTATCCACATTAGGTACCTCACGAACAACTTCATCCAGGGAGGCTAATTCAATCAAATAATCCGTCACCCCCATTCCCTTCTCCAAACCGAAATATTGGCGTACCTTGGGTTTACGCAAGTCTAATTCCATAATCAAGACCGACCGACCGGTCAGCGCGATGGTCGCCGCCAAGTTACCCGACACGAATGACTTGCCTTCGCCCGAGATGGACGATGTCACCTGAATGACATTGCCTTTCTCTTGATTTAATCCCAAGTAAGCCAAATTGGTTCGTAACATGCGAAATTGCTCCGCCAAAATCGTTCGTTTACCCGCTTTCACCACGATATGTTCTTCCGAATCTCCCTGTGCTAATTCGCCCAAAATAGGTGCCTTCACCCGGCGCTCAATATCCCCACGGAAAAGCACTTTGGGATTATAGGTTTCTTTAAACAAGACATACAAAACTCCTAATCCAATCCCAATAACTAAGCCAATCAAATAAATGATGTTCTGTTTGGGTTTAATGGGCAACGCACTGTACACGGCGGGTTCTACAACCCGACTATCCGCGATGGCTGATGCAGAGGACAAGGCTGATTCCTCGCGCTTCTGCAACAAAAAGGTGTAAATGGTGTTCTTGATGGCTTGCTGCCGACTAATCTCCACCAAGGCTTTTTCTTTGGAAGGGATTTCGGTTAACAACGAATTAGATTCCTTCAATTTTATTTGCAAATTGGCCTTTGCTGTTATTAAATTTTTTCTGATCGTTCCAATATTATCTAGTATGGATGGTTTTATGGAAGCAATTTCATCGCGCAACTGAGCCTGTAAATCCGACTGCCCCCCCGTGACCTTGGAAATGCGAGATAATTGTAATTCTGCCTCATACAACTTCCCAAGCAATTGAACGAGCGTAGCATCATTGATGCCCATCAAAGATGGCACGACTGAAGTACTTGGCTTTTTTGAAGTAACATATAACTCAATATCTTTCAAGACTGACAGTTGAATTTCAATTTCAGACAACCGTTGATCATGCTCTTTGACAGTTTCTAGAAAAAGTCTACCTTGCTCGCTAATATTAACAATTCCTTCACGTGTTTTATAATCTTTAATATTTTCCTCAACTTGCCTCAGTTCATCTGAGACAAGACCAAGTCTACCTTCCACGAAACGTAAGGTATTCTTTGCCACTAAATTTTTATCCTCAATGGCAAATTTATCATAGACCTTAAATAATTGATTGATCACATCACGACCTTTATTAGGTACAATCGTCTCCATACTCAAATAAATGACAGTAGACTTTTTCGTACTCGCCTCCGCTTTTAGACTCATCAATAACAGCGCTGCTACATCTGAAACAGCATGTGTTCGAAGTAAAATCGTATAAGGCTTTGGCAAATCCTTTGCCGGGACAAAGGCCGGATTGAGAGATACGAGAAAGTATTGCCCATTTAAATAAAGGCGTGAACCTAGCGGATAAGACTTTCCTTGGATAGAGAAGCGTTTCTTCGCTAAGTCAATATCGACAGAAATGGCCTTACGCATGCTTTCAACGGAATCTTTTTGCAGCGCGATCAACTGCAGTGGAGCTTGCTTACCATACAGCTCTCGATCCAAGACATTCCCAATGTGCGTTTGTGTCGTATATAGGTTTAAGTCACGAACCACTTGCTCCATCAAAGGGCTTGATTGAATAATCTCAATTTCGTTATCGACAACCTTCTTGTCCCCAAAAATATCCAAGGCATCCAACATTTGTGCAGCGCCTGCACCATTCTTATCATCCTTCACGAGCAATTTGGCATTTACCTGGTAAATCGGAGCGGTATAACGTAAGTAAAAGAAAGACCCTAAGACACTTAAAAGGACCGTTAAGACAAAGACAGGCCAAAAAGGCAGATAGGTCTGCGCGATTTGGGTAAATAAATTGCCGTCCTGTGATTGATTCAAATCAAATGAATCATCAAATTCTGATTGCATGAAGTGTTATTTAAAGAAATTATTAATTACGAGTACGAGCAAGGTCGCACTGCTGATGATGGCCGGAAGATAGACCGACGTTTCACTACCTAGGTAGGACTTTGCTTTGTTGGGTTCTACATAAACCACATCATTGCTTTGAAGGTAAAAATGCTTGGATTGAAATAAATCCATCTTATTTAAATTGACACGATGAAATTCTTTCTTTCCTTCATTTTCATGTATCACAAGCACATTGTTTCGATTACCATAGGCCGTTAAATCACCAGCCATCCCAAGTGCCTCCAGCACAGAAATACGTTCATTTGAAACATTGTATGTTGATGGACGCACCACCTCGCCAAGAACAGTTACCCGGTAATTCATGAAACGGATACTGACTATGGGATCCTTTAGATACGGAATAAGTGCAATTTGAAGTGCCTGAGACAATTCGGATTTTGTCATTCCTTTTACAATCATCTTTCCTATTTTAGGCAATTGTATACTACCTTGATTATCAACCAATAAGCCAGGAGTAACTGATTGTGTCATGAAGGTAGCACCCGCCGCGTTGTTGGCTGGCACCGCATTGACACTATTGAACAATGCAGAACTTTGGGGATCAGAGCTGCTGATTCCAATAAATAATAAATCTCCTGTCTGAATTAGAGGCTCAAACGAATGCTGAACCAATGTAAGGGTGGTATCCTGCTGACCCTTAAAATAGGCCAATTCGCGATTTAATCCGCAGGAACCAAAAACAAACGCACACGTTACGAAGAATAATATTTTTTTTAGGCACATAAAAAATCGATTAGTAGAACACGGCTTCGCCACCTTGAGTCACAATCGTGGTTAGCAAACTAATCACACTTTGGACAAAAGGATTTGAGACAACAAAACAATAGGAAAGACATTTCAACATGCATCAATAACTGTTTTAACATATTTAGCCTAAGTAGCAGAATATCAGCAAAATGACCGTTAAATAATTTCTTTTTTGTTATAACGCATATAACATATTATGGCAAATGTGACATACTATATTAGACTTCATTAAAGAAACTACCAGTTCTATAAATTTTCTTAATCTTATGACAATAATGACAAGTGTATTGATAGCGTTAGCGCTAGGCGTTGCGTTAGGACTAAACTTCAGACGATTCAAATTCACCAAAAAACAGTATCAGCCGAGTCCATTAGCAAACTACCATGTAAATGATTCTCGAAAGCCTGATACTCAAATCCTTCTTCCTTACTTTGATACTTTAGAGATTAGATTTTTAAAGCGAATTCTTAGTAATGAAGAGGAGCTTCTTTCTGTGCATGAGGCTAATGAAATATTACGTATAGAAAGATTATCCAAAGAAAATCAGCGACAACGTAGACATATATTTTTGAAAGATCTCAATGTAAAATTGAAAATGATCTTTAAAATACCGGAATGTATTGAGCGCAAATCAACTGAATTAGACAGGCGATCAAAATACTACAGCCTTCACGAACAAATAAGTAAAAAATCTATTGAGGCCTTACTTGCAGAAGATAAAAATATTTAGTACATCATTTACCGCTTACTAAATCCACTATAAATCCATTAACCTAATTCACTCATTGTCAACATTTAGGCTAACTTGTTATTCTATTTACAATGTCACAAATATGCCATTGTAAGCATTATATTACCATGTCAATTTTACGGCATGGAATCAAGCAAAAAAGAAATCAGCGAAAAAATTGGAGCAAATATCCGCACCATACGCTTGTCTAAGGGCTTGACAATCGAAAGACTTGCCGCAGAAGCAAGTATGGAGTATACACAACTAAGTCGCATAGAGCTCGGACAAATAAATACCAGTATATTTCAAGTTTATAAGATCGCGAAAGCTTTAAATGTGAATATCTGCGACTTATTTCACAACACATAATTAAACTAGCAAAAAAAGCCTCCTCGAATATCAAGGAGGCTTTAAATAATCCTAGTTCTAATTTTTTCTATGTCGCAAAAGCGTTAAATTTTATCCTAACCCTTCGCTTACACCGAAATATTACTTGGCAATTTACAAAATTCTTCAAATTCCATACCTGACATAAATCAGGACAGCACCCAATTTCTCAAGATAATTACCTAATATTACTTCAAATTATCCTTGACTAGGGGTCAATGATGGGATGTGCCATTTTAGTTCTAAAAACATTTTTTACGGAATTTTGATTACTTTCTTGTTTGTATCTTGCAAAAAAGAACAACTTCCTATTGCCCCCAATGTACATACAAAAGACGCCATTAATCCTCGTGCCACATCAGTAACCCTACAAGGCTCTAACGTTAGCGAAAACCTTCTTGGTATCACGGAACGTGGATTTTTTTACGCTGACCACAATAAACCCGAAGATTTACTTAAACACAAAGTGAATGCCAGCGCGGGTGTTGGCGAGTTTGCTGTTCTTGTCAGCGGATTAACAGCCGAAACACTCTATTCTTTCGTTGCTTTCTCCAAAAACTCAGAAACAACGAGTTTGGGCACCATCAAATCATTCTCTACCCGCGAATATACTCTCCCAGAAGTTAGTACCGATAAAATCAAAAATGTCTTCATCAATGCTTGTCAAGTAGCTGGCATTGTTGGTTATGATGGAGGGAAACAGGTTACTGAGCGGGGTTTTTGTTACAGTACACATGCAAACCCAACGATTCAAGATTACAAGCTAGCCAGTGGAAAAGGCGAGGGCCCTTTTGATAATTTTATCTATGGGTTAAACGAGAACACAACCTATTATGTAAAATCCTATGCCATCAATGCATTAGGTATTGCTTATGGGAAAGAATTGAGCTTCACTACCTTCAATTTTAGCCCCCCAATTGTTCAAAGCAATCAGGTTAGTGATGTCACAAGCACCACGGCCAATTTACATGGCGAAGTCATGGATACAGGTGGTTCTGAAATAACCGAACGAGGATTTCTCCTTTGCTCTGATAAAGAGGATTTAAACACCTGCCAAAAATTCTCAATTCCAGGTGGAATTGGTGCTTATCGATTAGTTGTCACCAATCTAAAAACCGGGCTGCAATATTATATGCGCACCTTTGCTACCAATAAAAAGGGAACCGCCTATGGCGCACCTATCCCTTTCACAACCGGAGAATACACTTACGCAAACGTCCAAACCGTTTCCATCACGGATATCGCTATTCACGGAGCTGTGCTAACCGGAACCGTAACCGCTGAGGGGAATACCCCAGTCACTGAAAAAGGATTCTGCGTGAGTATTGTACCTAATCCCACCATCAATAATTTAAAATTTCCCGTAGCGATTGGCAAAGGCCCATTCAGTTATTATTTAGCCAATTTAGCTGAAAACAAAACCTATTACATCGTGGCGTATGCCATCAATGGGAAAGGAATTGTGTACGGTAAGACCTTAAGCTTTAAAACTCTTGCTAGCACGAACATCACCATGACTGAGCCCACAACTCCAGTCATACCAGCTAACCCGACAGTAGGTAGTTTGAAAATTGGCGATTTCCATCAAGGGGGTGTAATAACCTACTTTTTTAAAGAAACTGACCCGGGATATATTCGAGGCGAACAGCATGGTTTTGTCGTCAGCCCAGAAGATATTTCTCAGTCGACCTATTGGGGCTGTCCAGAACTTTCAATCATCAAAGCACGCAATGAAAATATCGGCGCAGGTAAGACAAATACCGCTGAAATTGTTCGCATGTGTGGAACGCTGAACGCTGCAGCAAGGTTATGCACAAATTATACCTTCGGCGGCTATAATGATTGGTTTTTGCCAAGTAAAGACGAACTAAACCAAATCTATTTACAGGCGGATAAAATAGGCGGAATCGATAAAACCGATCTCTATTGGTCTTCTACAGAATACGCGGGTACCACGATTACCGACCAAAACATTGCTTGGCTGCAATTATTCATCGACGGCACCTACCGTGAAGCCCGTAAAAACGAAGTATATCGGGTAAGGGCAATCCATTATTTCTAGCTAACTATTCTTTGGCAAACCTAGAAGGATTGCCAAAGATTGAGACGCATTTTCCTAAATCAAAAGCCCCAGGTTTTAACCTGGGGCTCTACAGGTTTTAACCTGGGGACTTCAGAAACCCTAGGCTAAAGCCTAGGGCTATAAAATCGATTAATTCGCCACCAATTCAAATAAGTCCTTATCCATTTGTGGCTTGACCTCACAGGTATTATCCAAATGCATCGTTGGCGTTGCTGCCGCATTATACACCGGCCAGGTTGGTAAGCCTTTATGATTCGGATTTCCTGCACGCGCAAAGTTGATCCACGCTTGGCTCACTTTATCCGCTAAGGCATAAGCCTCTTTTCCACCACCCGTCATATTTTCACAACGCGCAATGTTATTAAAACAGAAGGGCAATTCGAAGCAGTGCATCGATTTATATTTTCCATCCATCACAGGCGACTGCCAAGTAAACAAATACATGTAAACGGGTGCCGCATTTAATGCCGATTTCAGATTGGCCTGAACCACAGCACCCGGGCGGAAACGCGTATCGACATCCATCAAATCCGATGGCTTCGTATCCGCTGGATAGGCTTTCTTGACCGCTGCTTTATAGGCATCCGCTTTCGCTCCGTATGTCTTTTTGATGTATGCATCTACTTCCTCTGCTGTTGCATTCGCCATATTCGTCATTAACGAAGGCATAAATTCATTTTTCACCGTTCCTATCAGCAATGGAACATCCTTCGATAATTTCATTGCCTCATCCGAGAATAATTGATAAGGTAACAGGTCGCCGTCGACGCTTGGCCCCCAACTCAATCCAAATCCCACGACTGGTTTTCCAGCGGCTTTCATTTGAGCGGCAACCACCTGTAAGGCTTTATTACCCGCATTTGCCAAAGTCGCGAATGGCACTTTTTGAAGAGAATCAACACTGATATTCAAAGATTTTAATACTTCTGCTGTAATCGCTTGTGTTGTTGCCTTGTCAAGCATAGAACCACGGAAGGCTCCACTTTGATTAATCGCTTTGTGAAACAAACCTTTGGCAGAAGGCATTGCCATCAAGGTATTCACCTTGGCTCCCCCACCAGATTGACCAAAAATCGTTACATTATTCGGATCACCCCCAAATTGGCTTATATTGGTCTTTACCCATTCCAAAGCGGCTTTCATATCCATCACCGAGTTATTTGCTGAATATTTGTACTTATCACCATAGGCTGATAAATCTAAGTATCCCAAAATATTCAAACGGTGATTAATCGAAACGACCACAACATCCCCTTTTTTGGCTAAATTCTCTCCATCATACGACTTCAATTCCTCCGCAGAACCTGCGGTAAATCCACCTCCATGAATCCAAAACATGACAGGACGCTTTTTCCCATCCTTGATACCTGGTGTCCAAACATTCACACGCATGCAATCCTCATTCGTATATCCCCATGAGTGATCGAATACAAATTCGGATTCATCCTGCACTTGCGTGGTAGGGGTCAACAAAGGAGCAACGGGACCGTATACCAAAGAACTACGAACACCCGACCAAGCTTTGGGTTTGTGTGGCGCTTCGAAACGATTCGCTTCTGCATAAGGAATGCCCTTGTAAGTATAAATACCGCCATGTACATATCCACGAACTTGTCCAGATTCGGTAGGCACCACAGCTACATCTTTACTTAATGTAATCTGTGCCTGCGCAGTCCACGAGCCCAAAAGGCAAATGCCTAAGGCTAAGAATAATTTTTTCATGATTGATAGGTTTAGCTATTGTAATAATTTGATACAATGATAAGCTTTTTTACCAATATCTCATAACCCTAAACTTTAAGTCGTGGGATCTATCGGTTTTAACCTGGGGCCCTTTCGAAGCAAACCACAATATTTCATAACCCCAGACTTTAGGCTGGGGATCTACAGGTTTTAACCTGGGACCCCTCCAAAGCAAACCACAATATTTCATAACCCCAGACTTTAGGCTGGGGATCTACAGGTTTTAACCTAAGACACCTCCGAAGCACCCCCACAGGGACCCCTAGGCTAAAGTCTAGGGTTATAAAAAATTTTATACCTTTACGCACCATTCACTCCACACCTATGAAAAAAAGTATACTCCTATTCGCAGCCCTATCCCTTAGCGCGGTTTCCATCATGTCCTTGCGCAAAAGCCCTGCCAAACAAATGGCCATCGAAGGACCCGCAGAGAAAACATATACCCAATATTGTGCCTCTTGCCATGGTGAAAAAGTCGAAGCCTTCGTAGATCGACAATGGAAACACGGCAACAAAAAAGAACAAATCATCGCTAGCATCACCGGTGGCTATCCCGAATTAGGCATGCCTACCTGGAAAGAAGTTTTGTCGGCACAGGAAATCGAGAAATTGGCCGACTTGATCGTCGAGAATTTAGCGGGTGTGGAGCAATATAAATTTGCCAACAAGCCGACGAGTAATATTTTTAAATCCGAAGGGATGACCATTCAGTTGGACACCATCGCCACAGGTTTAGACAGCCCTTGGGGGTTTGCACAATTACCAAATCACGATTATTTAATCACAGATCGTGCCGGTAAATTGTATTTAGTCGACCAAAAACAACACAAAACGGTCATTTCAGGTACCCCTGCCGTGATGGCCAAAGGACAAGGAGGTTTGCTAGACATCACCCTTCACCCAGCATTTGCACAAAACGGCTGGATTTACATGTCTTATTCGAAATTCAGAACAGAAGCGGGTCAAACGGAAACGACCACGGCGATCGTTCGCGGTAAAATCAAAAACAATCAATGGGTTGATTCACAAGAAATTTTCGAGGCAAAACCTTATACCAAAACATTCCACCACTTTGGATCTCGCTTGGCATTCGATAAAAAAGGTTACCTTTTCTTCAGTGTAGGCGAACGTGGCATGGAAAAAGTATTCCCACAAGCTTTGGATAATGACAACGGTAAAATCCATCGCATCAAAGATGACGGTAGCATTCCAGCGGATAATCCTTTTGCCAAAAGCGCGAACCCTACGGTTTATTCATATGGCCAACGAAACCCGCAAGGTTTGACTTTAAATCCTACGACTGGCGCGATCTGGGAAACAGAACATGGTCCACGCGGTGGAGATGAAATCAACATCATCCAAGCAGGTAAAAACTACGGTTGGCCTGCCATCTCCTACGGCATCAACTACGATGGCAAACCCATTACAGCGATTTCGAAAAAAGACGGCATGGAACAACCCATCTCATATTGGATTCCTTCCATTGCTCCCTCGGGATTAACTTTTGTCGTAGGCGACAAATACCCTGCTTGGAAAGGCAATTTGATGGTAGGTTCTTTGCGTTTCAACTACCTGAATCGCTGTGTGATCAAAGACAACAAAGTCATCAAACAAGAAAAAGTCCTGGTCAACTTAGGCCGCATGCGAAATGTGGAACAAGGTGTCGATGGATACTTGTACGTGGGAACTGAAAACCCAGGCATGGTCTTCCGCCTTAGACCTTTATAATACTTCAAAAAAAGCCTGATTCGTTCAGGCTTTTTTTTGGACCATTCATCCCATTATGATTGTCCATTCAACGCATTGGTTCGAAATTGCATCTAGCTTTTTTTTATCAACAGCTTTATTCAATCCGCCTACATGCGTTTACTACTTTTACTATTATTGATTTCTACAGTTTCTTTTGCTCAAAATTCCTTGCAGTTTCGTTTGCAGGATACGAACAAACAAGACCTCCCCTTTTCCACAGCTATTCTAAAGAAATTACCCGATTCCACGCTCTACAAGGGTATTTTAACCGACGAAAATGGAGTAGGGAAACTGAGCAAAATCCCTTCGGGCAACTATGTTTTACAAGTTCAATCGACCGGATTTATTACCCAAAAATTAAGCCTACCCGCTATCACAGAGACATCTCAAATTGACCTCGGCGTGATCAGCCTTTTGGCCTTAACCAAAGAATTAGCGGAGGTGGAAGTCCGCGCCACCAAACCGCTCATCGAAAAAAAGCTGGATAAAACCATTGTCAATGTAGAGAATTCAGCGATGGCTGCTGGCAATACAACCATGGAGGTTTTAGAGCGTTCACCGGGTGTGATTGTGGATAAAGATGGAAACATTTCCCTTCGAGGTAAATCGGGTGCCAAAGTCATGATTGATGGGAAAATCTCCTATTTGACAGGAACCGATTTGGCCAATTACCTACGTAATCTTCCTGCAGACCAAATTTCTACCTTGGAAATCATGACCAATCCCTCTTCGCGCTACGATGCCGCAGGAACGGGTGGAATTATCAACATAAAATTGAAAAAAAATGCCAATATCGGCATGAATGGATCAGCAAATGCAACCATGGCGCAAGGGTACTTTTTCCGACAATCGGTGGGGGCTAACCTAAATTATCGCAACAATGGTTGGAACTGGTTTGGAAATGCCTCGTACGTTCACCGGCCAAATATGGAACGCAATTATCTACTGCGGAAATTCACGGCCCAACAAGAAAATTGGGAGCAAAATTTTCAATATGCGAATCAAAGTGAGAATGCTCAATTGAAAGCGGGAGTCGATTGGTATTTTTCACCCAAAACGACCTATGGTATTCTGATTTCTGGATCCACATCGCAAACAAGCATGGATAATGGATTAAACCAAACCATTCAAATGAATGCCCAAAATGATGTATTGTTCCGCCTAAATACAACAAGTTCATTTCAAAGCCCATTTTTTAGTCTGGCTGAAAATTTCAATTTAAAACATTCCTACGATTCCACTGGACGAGAATTAACAATTGATCTTGACCATGCACGCTTTGTTGATGAGAATTCAAATGACTATCGATCCTATTTTTATAATCCTTTATTTGTACCCATTCGCCCGGATTCATTACTTCGAACGGGTTCGAAATCCTTTATAGATCAATACTCCCTAAAATCCGACTACGTCGTCCCATCCTTTTTAAAGGCCAAATGGGGCCTGGGTATGAAATCCTCATGGGTAAAAACAGATAATGATTTACAATTCCGCGCGAAATCCGCTTTGGCAGAAAACTACAATTTCTTGACAGGCCAAAGCAATCGTTTTGTCTACACCGAACAGATCCATGCGCTGTATTTAAATACAGAAAGAGCGATTGGCAAATTTAGTTACCAAATAGGCCTGAGAGGCGAATGGACCTTTGCCGATGGAATTTCCAAATCCTATACAGGCGAAGCCGATCAATCGTTTCACCGCGATTACTTGCAATTTTTCCCAAGTGCATTTTTACAGTATGAAGCTTCTAAAAAGCATACGTTGGGCATGAATTACAGTCGGCGCATCGACCGCCCCGGATATTCCGATTTGAATCCTTTCGTATTTTTCCTCGACAACTATACCTACAATGTGGGTAATCCCATGTTGATGCCCCAGCTCACCAATTCCTTCGAATTGAGCCATACCTACCTGGGAGGTATTTCGACCACTTTGGGATATAGTCATACCGATCAGGTCATTACGCAATTATTGAAGCAAGATGTGGCGACACGTAAAACTTACCAAACAACGGCGAATATGGCGCAGCGTGTAACCTATAGCGTAGGTATTTCATTGCCTATCCCAGTGAATAAATGGTGGACAAGCAACTCAGACATATTCTTTAATCGGGCGGAATTAAACGGTAACATTGCGGCCTCGGCTATAGCTCCATCGGCTAATATGTTTTACATTTCCTCCAACCATACATTCACCCTTCCCAAAGACATCAAAATCGAATTGGGCGGAAATTATTTTACAGGAGGATTAGAAGGCGCATTTGTATTTGGAGCAGGAGGGCAGCTGAACATGGGGATTCAAAAAACCATCATGAAGAAGCGTGCAACCATTCGTTTAAACGCGCAAGATATCTTGTACACGTCTAATCCGCCGGTGACGATCAAATATGCGGATTTGGATGTATTTGTACAGCCAAAGAATGATTCCCGAATCGTACGCTTAAACTTTACGTATCGTTTTGGAAACGCCTCAATCAAAGGCGCCCGTCAGCGAGCAACCGGATTAGATGCAGAAAAAGGGCGTGTCAAAGGAGCCAATTAATCCTCCTCGCCGGCTTCTTCTTCGTTGACCGATTTCCGATTTTTAAGACCCGAATTTTTCTTCGAGCTGAGCTTAAACGCCAGGCCGATGTAGAAAATTCGGGTTTCTTTTTTCTTCCTCAGATCATTAACAAAACCAAACGGCCTTGAATCATAGACTGTCTGTTGCGAATTAAACACATCATTCAACCGAGCATTCAACACCCATGCTTTCCATTCTTGCTTAAATCCCAAGTCCACGGTATAAAAACCTTGGATAATACCTAAGGGATGAATTTGGGCGGATTGATAAATAGCACTCAGCTGCAAAGATGCCTGCGGTGTTAGATTCCAAATTTGACTGATGCGTCCATTCCAACTCCAGCGATTCAAATTCAAGGATTGCTCTTGCACCTGCCCCTGCAGGTCCGTTTGGTACAAGGAGCTCGTCACGTTCACCTTCCAATTTTTCAGTGGACTAATCGAACTAATATTTTCAATTCCCCAAGTCTCCGAATGCGAGATGTTCTCAAAGCGTGTCAACGTTGTGTCCCCATCCATTAAAGTTCTTACGCGGCCCACGAGTTGATTGACCCGACGATAAAAAACCTGATTCGTTGTATGCCAAGTACCTACATCCAGGGAATGTTCCATCTCGAACAAATACGTTCGCTCTGGTTGCAACATTGGGTTCCCCGATTGCAAATTCAAGGGATCAGCGAAAGAAATAAACGGATTCAAGGCCTTAAATGATGGGCGATTAACCCGGGAACTGAGCCGCAATCTTAACCGCTGGCTTTTTGTCAATTCTTTTTCCATGGAAAACGAAGGAAATAGTTGAACATAATTCAAATTTGCCTGCGTAGCCTCAGCGCGCAATCCACCTTGAACATCCCAAGCCTTACCTGTAAAACGGGCCGCCCCATAAATCGCTTGAATCCGCTCAACATAGGTAAACGCATTACTTCGTTTAGCATCTAATTTCCATGATCCTTGTAATTTCTCATAGCGAAAATCCGTATCAAAGAAGCGTTCTGTTGCCTTAAATCCATAATCGAGGCGAAGGTTCTTGGACCATTGAGTTTCCCAGTCTCCTTGCAATAGCAAGGTGTAATTGGAACTAATCGCAGAAGATTGTTCGACCCGATTGGGAATATTCGTATTTGGAATATCGAAACCATCATAAAAATATCGCTGTGTAAAATCGTTTTGATCTTCACCCCTATTTCGAATCCATAAAAAATCGAGATGCGTAGTTGTCCGTTGTTTAGCAATCGTTCCCAAAGAAATCAGCACATCCATGCCCCGATCATCCCCACGCTTATCGGCATCGCGAATGTAATAGCGATCCGCTGAACGAATAAATTGCGATAAATTTTGCCTAACCTCATTGTTATGGTCTTGGGAATAGCGCGTGAATAACTGCATACCTAAACTCCAACGGGGATTCAACCGATATTCGAGCTGACTTTGTAAAGCATGGTTATAATCTCGATTCACCTCAAAGGTTTCCTGTTGGATTTGAGCTAGACCATATAAGCTAGAATTCTCTCGATAAAGTTGTTGGTAATTATCCCGTATCGACTGCTTGAAATTATAATCAAAGGAATAAGTCAAGCGTTTGAAACCATTACCATACCGGGTCGAAACAGCCACTTGGTCATGCGTTCCCCCTTGTAAATTTATTTGTGCTTGCTTGAACCCTAAGCCTTTCTTCAAGACAATATTCAAAATTCCAGAACTCCCTTCCGCCGAATATTTAGCTCCTGGGGAAGAAATAATTTCAATGTAATCAATGCGATCTGCAGGGAATAGACTAAGTGCATTCGCTCGGGAAGAGGCTAAAATTCCCGATGGTTTTCCATCAAAATAAATCGTAAGGCTTTGGCTACCGCGGTATTGAATCGAGCCATCGCCAGCCACATAGATGGAGGGAATATTCGCTAAAACATCTTGTAAATTTCCGCCTAAATTGGTCAAATTCGCACTCGGATAAAAGACCTGCTTGCCATATTCTGGCCTACGAGCTTTTACCTCGATGTTGCTTAATGTATCGACCTGAGCTGAAACATGGATCGAAAGGAGGAAATAAAAGAGTAAGCTAAGCTTCCGCATCAGCCGTAAAGGTTTCATTATCCTTGGAATAATAATAGGCCTTTAATTGAGCAACGCCTCGTTGGTAATCTACCTTCACCACCTGCACCCGGTGAATTGGTTGGCCTGTTTTTTCAATTAAATCCTGAAGTAAAACGGACTTTTGATCCGGTTTAACCAAAGCAAGGTTTTCGTAAGTTAATACCTGAAAGTTCTCATGAGTAAGCGTCAAGAATCGGCCCAACAAAAAGGTCACACCGACCAGCAATGAATTAGCTAAAATCAGCATCGCGTAATTTTCGAGTGACGCAATGGAATTGATGATACCGAGTGTAACGACCAGGAAAAAATAACCCATTTCGCCGATGGGTACTGTGACCGTTCGGTAGCGAAACATAGAAAACATAGCAAAAAGACCAAAAGCAAATCCGAATTTCAGATCAGCTTCAGCCAATAAAAAACAAAGCACAAATAGGATGGAATTGAACAAGAAAAAAGTGAATACAAAGTCCTTGTTTTTGTATTGGGGATAATAGATAAATCGGATGACCAGAAAGGTAAAAAATAAATTGATCAGAAACCGAAGTGCAAAAAGCTCAATCATGGAAGTTAAATTTTTCAAATGTACGGAAATAATTAACCGCTTCGTAATCCGCTTATCGCATAAAATTTAATCCTCGAAATTAAGGCAATGATGGCCATGTGCGCATTGGCCGTCGACAATGATGCATGTCATAGGTAACATGCGAAAATTTATCCTGATAAAAACCTAAATTGCATATCATAAACCCTGAAGCATATGCAATCAAACATGAAACGAAATGAATTTCTGAAATCCCTAGGATTAAAAGGAGCATCCTTATTAGCTGTTTATTGTGGCGCAAGCGCCCTGAGTTCCTGCGAGAATGAGGCCTTAACCCCAGCATCCGCGGTTGATTTTACACTTGACCTTACTAATGCATCCTATGCGGCATTAAATACGGTTGGGAAATATGTTATTTATAATCAAATTGTCATTGCGCGCGTTTCAACTACAAGCTTTGCCGCGGTTACACAAATATGTTCACATGAGGGAAAAGCTCAGGTCATTTACAATGGAAGCAAGTTTTATTGTAATGCACATGGTGCAACCTTCAGCACGACAGGAGCAGCATTATCAGTGACTAGTAAGCCATTGACGACCTACCAAACCGCTCTAACGGGCACAACACTCCGAATATATGCGTAACATATTCTTTGTAAGTCTACTTTTATTGGGATCCATCCAGCTTTATGCACAAGATGACCTCATGGCCATGCTGGAAAAAGAAGATGCCAAACAAACCAATTATACCTTGGCGACATTTAAAGCTTCCCGATTGATCAATGGTCAAACCGTGGAGACGATCGCGAAACAACACCTTAATTTCTGGATTTCACACCGTTTTGGGGCGATTAATTCGGGCTTTATTGATAATTTTTTGGGCTTGGATGAAGCTCGGATTCGCCTTGGATTGGAGTACGCGATTACGGATCGATTGCTTGTAGGAGCGGGTAGATCTACCATCGAAAAAACCTACGATAGTTATGTGAAATACAAGTTAATTCGTCAATCCAATAAAATGCCAGTCACGGTAACAGCGTATGGAAGCATTGCAAGCAATACGATGAAAACGGGTTATACGATGGAATCGGGTACAGTGATGCGATTCAACAATAATTTACAAAGGCAAACATTTATGGGCCAAATATTAATCGCCCGTAAGTTTTCGGATAAATTATCTGCGCAGATCATGCCCACGCTATTCCACAACAACTTAGCCGAAAATGTATACATGGAAAACACACAGGCAGCGATGGGATTTGGAGGACGATATAAATTGAGTAATCGATTAAGTGTGTCAGCTGAATATTATTATAACTTCATAGAAAAAGAGGAATATGAAGAATCAGCGGGCCAAAAATACCCTTATCATAATTCCTTGGCGATTGGATTCGACATTGAAACTGGCGGGCACGTGTTTCAATTGCATGTAACAAATTCACGTGGCATGATTGAAAAACATTTTATCGGCCAGACGATTGGTACCTGGCAAAACGGGGATCTTTTTTATGGCTTCAACATGGCAAGAACTTTTAGTTTCGAACCCAAAATCAAAAAATAATGCGCATTCTATTTCTTTTCGCACTTTGCCTGGTGGGACTATCAGCAAATGCACAATTATTCGTTACCCAAACAGGGGAAATTTCTTTTTTTTCCAAAACACCGATGGAGGATATCGATGCTGTGAACAAACAAGTGGGAAGTATCATTAATTCGGCAAACAATGAAGTAGCAGTACAAATGCGCGTTACTAATTTTGTTTTTCCCAATAAATTGATGCAGGAGCACTTCAATGAAAATTATTTAGAAACAGATAAATTTCCTTCAGCGACTTTTAAAGGGAAAATTAAGGAAAGTGTGGACCTCAAAACACCGGGAACTTATGCAGTAACCGCAACCGGAACTGCCACGATTCATGGCATTTCCAAACCCGTTGAATTGAAAGGGAGCATCGTTTCCAATGGCAAGACCCTACAACTGAGCTGTACATTTGATATTCGTTTAGACGAATACAAGATTGATATCCCTAAAATTGTTTTTGCCAAAATCGCTGAGGTGGTGAAGGTTAAAGGCTCCTTTCAATACAACATTCGCTAAATGAAACGATTTTATATTTTCGGGATATGTCTATCACTTTGGGCCTGTTTAGAGGACAAGAACATTTCAATTATTCCACAGGAAAATAAAGTAGACTCCCTTGTCACCGAGGTGCCAAGCACAAATAGCACCTGTGATACGATGGTGATTTCCTTTGATAAATCGGTTTGGCCTATATTGAATACGAACTGCGTTTCTTGCCATAATGCGAGTAATCCATCCGCTGGTGTGGATCTTTCTTCCTATGCAAAAATTCAAACCTATGTGAATAATGGCAAACTGTACGGATCCATCACACACGCCCTAGGTTATAAACCCATGCCCTCGGCAACAAGTAAATTAAGCAATTGCGACATTACGATTATTCAAAAATGGATTCGCGGATCTGCGCCGAGTGGCAATATTTTGGTAGATCTTAACCCCACTAATCCAGTAAATCCGGTCGTAGATGTGCCAGTCACCCAACCACCCATTGCCGTTAATTGTAGCCCAGACACGGTTTATTTCAAGCAAAAAATATTGCCCTTGTTGGTCTCCAACTGTGCCATGAGCGGATGCCACGATGCTATTTCAAAAAAAGATGGAGTTATCTTAACGGATTACGCCAACATCATGCGTGAGGTTAAAATAACAAATCCTGCAGGAAGTGATTTATACAAATCCCTTATTGAAACGGGTGAAGACCGGATGCCACCGGCGGGTCCGCTTTCAACGGAAAATATTAACAATGTCTTAACCTGGATCAAACAGGGAGCTAAAAATAATTCATGTGATGCTTCTGCAAATAATTGCATAACGACAAATGTGAGTTACAAAAATGTTATTCAACCCTTACTAGCGACAAACTGCACAGGTTGCCACAGTGGAACACGCCCGTCGGGGAGCATTGATTTGACGACTCATGCAAATGTTCAGAAATATGCGGCTAATGGTCAATTGTATGGTTCTATTGTACATCAAGCGGGTTATAAACCTATGCCTTCGGCGAATGTCAAATTGAGTACCTGTGAAATTGATCAGGTTAAATCATGGATTACAGCGGGTTCGTTAAATAACTAATGTATTTTTTGACGGTTAAACATAAATTGCATGTCAATCCAATAAGATTTCGCTTTTTAGGTCGGCAGGGTGTATAGCGACATTCCTGATAATTCGATGATTTTCGAGGGAATAATAAATGAATTCGATGATTTATCAATAAACCGATATACGATTTCATATAGAGACTCGTTGTGTAACGCTGCCGGGGTCTGAAGACCCCGGCAGCGTTTACCTCAGCTACACGTCAATCGAATCATAAACGACCACTTTCTTCCATAAATGTGAATTGTTTTTCACAAATTCCAGATGGATTGGATGATCTTGATACACTTTTTGGCCCGCTTCGTCATCGAAAAACATCAACTCAGAAACGTCCCAAGACGTGTCAACGACATCCCTTTTTTCGGTTGAGGCCAAGGTACCAATATGAATTTCATTGATGGTCGGAATGCCTTTCAAGGTTTTTAACCCGGCAATTAACTGTTTTTTATCCGTTTCGGAATTCGGATTTTTTAACCAGAAAAACACATGATGTAATAATGGCTTTTTGCTAGGTGCTTGATTTGCAGTAGCTGCAATCAAAGGAGTGGCTGCTAAGAATTTTCTTCTGTTCATGTTGGATAGGTTTGAATGTAAATATCAAGATTTTTAAATGGACTTAAAACAGAAAATCAAGATTTTGATATAGAATTCAGGACAATACCGATTTATCTAGCGACGTTTTAATCCATATTTGTAACATGAAAATGAAGCAGCTCTGGCTTTTTCGAATTTGCCTATATTTGGCTCTCTTGGTAGCGGCCAATCGGATATTCGCATTTTCAGATACAAATAACAAAGCTAAATATACCCTTCAAGCGCAATCAACTGACGAAGAGGATGAGGTCGATGTACTTATCCCAGCGCTAACACCTATTTGGGAATTCTCGAAAATGGTAAGCGCGAATCCCGCTACCCTAGCAACCTATGTGCCGCGTGAGGCATCTGGTTCGATCCCACGATTTATTCGATTCCGAAATCTACGCCTGTAGAATTCCACGCATTCAACCCCAAAGTTCATTTCTCCATCTTCAGGCTTCCATATTGGATAGCCTAAAATCACGCATGTCATGAAATATCTTAGTATCATACTCGTAAGCTTATTATGCTTACAGCAATCCTTTGCGCAAGATAACGAAGCGCTAAAATTCAAATTAAACGAGTCGGGAAGTCATTATTTCCAAACCACCCTATTGAACCAAGTTTGGGTTCGTGCGAACGAAAGTAACCCTGGCACAACTGTCGAAGGCGATCCCGCATCGAGCACCTTTGACATCGGTTTACGCAGAACACGGATGCAATTATTCGGTCAAATAACGGATCGCACCTTCTTGTATTTTCAGTTTGGCCAAAACAATATCAATGCCCAATACAACAGCACGGGCAATCGCAAAATTGCGCCGTTCTTTCATGATGCCCTAGGTGAGTATCGGATTTCGAGCAAAAACCAACTGAAAGTAGGTGGAGGATTAAGCATTATTTCGGGCTTATCGCGTTTTTCCCAACCGAGTATTGGAACCATCACAAGTATGGATGTCCCTGTTTTTGCGCAGACTACCGTAGATCAAATAGATCAATTTTCACGTAAACTGAGCATCTATGCCCGTGGTCAACTAGGCAAATGGGATTACCGCTACATTTTGAGCGACCCTTTCCCGATTAGCTCAAATGGTCAGACACCCTCAGCCTTGAGTTCTGTGGCGAACTTTAGTACGAAAGGGCATGCAGTCCAACAGCAAGCCTATTTAATTTATCAGTTTTTTGATCATGAAAACCACACGACACCCTATATGACGGGATCGTATTTGGGAACAAAAAAAATTGTGAATGTGGCTGCGGGTGCTATTTACCAAGCGAATGCCCTTTGGCATAAATCGGCCACAGGCGATACGACTTATCATGCGATGATGCATTGGGCGGTGGAGAGTTTTGTAGATATGCCTTTAACAAATAAAGGAACCATCAATGCGTATGTGGGCTATTTTAACACGAATTATGGAACCCATTATTTACGCTATAATGGGGTGATGAATCCAGCCAATGGAAGTACGTTGACCGCTACAAATTCGATTGTAGGCCAAGGACCTACCTATGGAAATTCATATCCGATGTTTGGTACAGGTCATGTCGTGTACAGTCAGGTAGGGTATTTATTTCCCTCGAAACGCTGGATGCCTTATGCCACAGCGACTTGGGCTCAATATGACCGCCTGCAAGGTTTATCGACGAACACCTATAACCTAGGGCTGAATTATTACTTGCAAGGAAACAAATCCAAATTGAGTTTAGACTTCCAAAACAGACCTAGTTACCAGGTGCAAGGCGATGTGATAAAAGCCGAGGATCGATTAAATACATTAACGCTTCAATTTCAAATATTCATCTAAAAATTGATAGCTTTGAGCATGCAAGCTCTATCGACTCCCATTTTGGTGGCTTTATTCCTGCTGTCCACGGCAATAATTTGGTGGATGGGTATTCGAATTACCAAATTGGTCGATTTTGTTACCTTCCGATTTGATCTCGGGGAGGCATTTGGCGGCATGGTATTTTTATCGATCATCACCAATCTACCCGAAATTGCGATTACGTTGATGGCCGCGGCCCACCGTAATTACGATATCGCGGTCAGTAATATTTTAGGCGGAATTGCCATCCAAACGGTTGTACTCGTTTTAATCGATGTTTTTGGGGTGGGTCACACCGCCCCATTAACATGGAAAGGGCATGCCAGAGTTCTGATTCTGGAAGGACTTGCCTTAATTTTCATTTTGACATTTGTACTCATGGGGAAGCAATTCCCAGCAAGCTTCCTGTTTTTCCGTTCTAGCCCGATTGAATGGATCATATTTGGTATTTGGCTTGGTTCAATCTATTTCATTTCGCGCATAGGCAAGTCGGACGCTGCACGCGAAAAAGCACAAGAAATTATTCATCATGCCAGACACCCCGGAGTACGATTTCAAGGTGGAAAAACAAGAGCCTTGATTGAATTAGGCATAGGAGCATTTATCATCCTTTTTTCAGGTTGGTTGTTAGAAGCTTCAGGTGAAATAGTTGCTACCCGTTTTCACATCAATGGCGTCATTTTCGGTGGAACCATTTTGGCCCTTTGCACCGCATTACCTGAGATTTCCACGGGAATCGCATCTGCCAAAATCCGCGATTACAACATGGCAGTGAGTGATATTTTTGGAGGAAATGCCTTTTTACCTATTCTATTTTTGTTTGCTTCGATGATTGGCGGAGACGCAATTTTACCAGCTTTGAAACCAACAGATTTATATTTAACGACCTTGGGAATCATTTTGACCGGCATTTATATGACAGGCATGCTGATTCCTTCGCACCGCCAAATACTTCGTATGGGGATCGACTCATTTATAGTTTTATGGGTTTATTTGCTCGGAATAGTTGGCTTAATTTTAATCATGTAACATGCAATACAAAGAAGTACACGAGTCGGAGACTACTTACACCGAATTAATGATTCCATCGTATGCCAATTTTGGCGGGAAGGTACACGGAGGGATTATTTTATCCTTGTTAGACAAGGTGGCCTACATTTGTGCCTCTAAACACAGTCACCAATATTGTGTGACCGTTTCCGTCGAAGGGGTGGAATTCAAAAGTCCGGTGGAAGTTGGCGATTTGGTCGAAATCAAAGCATCCGTGAATTATGTAGGCCGGACGACCATGATTGTAGGCATGCGCGTAGAATCCTTTAACCCACGGGATGGCATCGTTCGGCACACGAATTCCTGCTATTTCACAATGGCAGCCAAAGATGAGCATGGAAATCTTACGGAGGTCCCGGGACTCCGACTTCGTACAGAAACCCAGGTGAGACGCTTTTGTGAGGGGAAAATTATTCGAAAATTGTCCCAAGAAAAACGGGAGATTTTGAAGTCGGATTTGGAATTAGCTGAGATGAAAGTACAATGTGTAGAAGAGCGCTGTTCGATTGAAATTTAATTTAAGTAAATTTTGATTCAATAAGTCTTTAAGGGATATAAACCTATAACAAGCTATGAATCAAGCACATGAATCTTCCCGCAGAACCTTTCTAAAAAATGCGGCACTATTAACTTCGGCGGCGGCATTTCCGTCATTTATCTCCAAAAATTCGGGAGAAAAAGTCAATTTAGCCTGCATTGGAATCGGAAACCAAGGAGGATTGGATGTCATGTCTTTGTATAATACAGGACTTTGTAACATCGTCGCGCTATGTGATGTAGATATGGGAGCACCACAGACCTTGAAGGTGTTGGAAAAATTCCCAGATGTTCCGCGTTTTCAGGATTTCCGCCAACTATTCGACAAGATGGGCAATCAATTCGAGGCAGTCTCAATTGGCGTACCTGATCATTCCCATTTTCCGATTACGATGATGGCGTTGGGAATGGGCAAGCACGTGTTTGTGGAGAAACCGATGGCGCGAACCTTTCATGAGGTGGAATTGATGATGGCAGCGGCTCGCAAGCATCCGAATTTGGTTACACAAATGGGCAATCAAGGTCACTCGGAGGCCAATTACTTTCAGTTCAAAGCATGGAAAGAAGCCGGAATCATCAAAGATGTGACTGCCATGACGGCGCACATGAACTCCCCTCGCAGATGGCATGGATGGGACCCCAAAATAAAGAGTTTTCCACCGGCAGAAGCTGTTCCAAGTACCTTGGATTGGGATATTTGGCAAGGAGTCGTTTCTCCAAATCATGACTACCAAAAAGACTTTGTCAATGGACAATGGCGTTGCTGGTTTGACTATGGCTTAGGTGCTTTGGGTGACTGGGGTGCACATATAATGGATACGGCACATGAGTTTTTGGAATTAGGATTACCGACGGAAATTAACATGTTACGAGCTGATGGGCACAATGACTTCTTTTATCCGATGTCGTCGACCATTCAATTTAAGTTTCCATCGCGAAAAGATATGCCAGCGATGGACATCACCTGGTACGATGGGGTAAATAACATTCCTCCGGTGCCGGCGAATTATGGCACCACGGAATTAGATCCGAACATCCCACCGGCGAGCAATGGTAAAATCCAGCCGGCGAAATTGAATCCAGGAAAGATCATTTACAGCAAAGATTTGACCTTCAAAGGAGGATCGCATGGCTCAACCTTATCGATTTTAGGTGATGCTGGGAAAGATTTAAAATTACCCGATGTACCCAAAAGCCCATCGAATCACTACGCGAATTTCTTAAAGGCTTGCATGGGTCAAGAGAAAACACGGTCACCATTTGCGATAGCTGGTCCATTGAGTCAAGTATTCTCTTTGGGTGTTTTGGCTCAAAAATTGAATACCAAATTGGTGTTTGACCGAGATACGAAATTGATTACCAACAATAAATTAGCAAACCAATTGTTGGTAGGCCCAGCGCCTCGTAAAGGTTGGGAGCAGTACTACAAAATCTAACGCTTGTAGATATTCGGGTAAAACGTCAGCTTACCGTTTTCGTCAAAATCCACTTGGCTGTACCAAATAACCAACGGGATATTGCGCTTAATCGTTAAGTATTGAGGCGTTTTATCTGAATAGGCTGCCTGGGTATCTAGCGTATCGATGGCCATTGAATTCGGTTTCAATAACCAGGATCCTAGGGCCAACGGCTTTTCGAGTCGGATGCAGCTATGGCTATAAAATCGTTTTTCTTTACTAAATAATTTCTTTTCAGATGTATCATGGAGGTACATCTTGAACGGATTATCAAATTGAATTTTCAAAATCCCTAAGGTGTTCCATTTACCGGTTCGCTGACGCATGGAATAGGGGAAATAATTTGCGTTCAGGCGATTCCAAGGAACGTTTTCTGGATCAATTTTGCGGTTTTTGTGATCAAATATTTCCAAATGACTCGCGTAGAAATAGCGGATATTCTTCCTAATTTCCGGCACGAGTTCTTCGATGCAGATGCTGCGCGGCACGCTCCAATAGGGCGTGATAATCATGTTTTTCAATTTACTGGAAAGCGTTTTGCTGGGCCTTGTGGGTTTACCAAGTACAACACGCATTTGCAAGACTTGTTTGTGAGCTTCGAAGGCTTTTAGTTGGGTCGAGGGAATATTAACTAAAACCATGGAGCGATTGGCTCTTGCTGCGATGAGCCAACGGTATTCGTTCGCAGCCTTAGCCAATAATTGTTTTTTCTCGGAACTGTATTGAACGGAATCTCTTAATACCTGAAGGATTTGACTGACTTCATTTCTTTCATTAATTAGACGATTCGCTAACTCTTTAATTTTAGGTGTATTCCAAAGTTCGCCATAGCGGTTCCGATAGGCCTCGTGAGATAGATTAAAATCAAAGCCTTGAAAGCGGAGGTAAGGTGCTTGATTGCCAAACTTGAGATCCAGCATGAACTGTTGGACTGCCTTCTTCGCCGCACTGGAATCCTGCTGTGTGTATTGATAATCTTTCGCACGGAGGCCGAGCGATTCAGCTTGTTGCATCAAGGAATCGAGGGGGCTTTGCGCTTGCAGGGAAGCACTGACGAGTAATAAAAAATAGGTGATGTATTTCAATGTATTCTAACTCATTTTCTCATGTACTAATCTTTACCTTTGGCAAACCTGAGAGGATTGCCAAAGGTAGCAGTTTTGAATGAAAATTTTCTGGGCTAAACAAATATTATCAACGAGTAGATTTTAATTATCAGTTGGCCTCTCAAGTCTCTCCCCGCAAACTCGTAGCTTTGGCAATCCTCTCAGGTTTGCCAAAGCTAAGTGCGGGCAAGTTTCGTTTTTTCTTTATCCCGCGTAACCGAAAGAATATAACCGATACTGATCATCGTAAAAATCAACGAGGTTCCACCCGCTGAAACCAAGGGAATCGGTTGGCCTGTTACAGGAATCGCCCCTACCGCAACGAACATATTCAAGAAGGCTTGACTGACAATCGAGAAAGTCAAGCCGGCTGACATCAGTCCGCCGAGCGGTTTGGCACTATATGAAATAGCAAGAGCGCCGCGCCAAAAAAGCCACATAAACATGGCGGGAAACAAAAAACCGGCCACAATTCCCCATTCTTCGACAATAATCGCGTAAACAAAATCTGATTCTGCCTGAGACAAATGAAAGCGAAATTGGCTATTACCTGGACCTTTCGGCTGCATGCCCCCGGTAGCGATGGCATACAAACTTTGCTTCAATTGATAATTGGTCCCTTGATCATCCAGTTCAATCTCCTCTTTAGACGGATGACCAAACATTCGTTTCATGTATACCTCAATTCGATGCTTAATCGTTTCAGCCCTTTGGCCTACACCACCCACAATCAGTCCAAAGCCAGTTGAGATGAAAATTCCTAATACGATAGCAATGGCTTTGTAGGGCACCCGACCGAAAATCATCAATACAATTGAAGTCACGAAGACTATCACACTCGTGGAAAAATTCGACAGAAAAATCAGAAAACAGGTTACCCCAAGTTTAAAACAAATAACAAATAAAACAGCAGGATCATAGGCATCGGGGTCTGCTTGTCGGGCAGCAAACATTTTCGACAGGGCTATGGTCAAACATAATTTGGCCATATCGGAAGGCATAAAACTCAAAGGCCCTATCTGTAACCAACGACTTGCACCCCCTGCCTCTTTCCCATAAAGGTACGCGAGTCCAATGAGCAGCCAAGATCCATAAAGCGCTAAATCGACATACTTTGTCGATTGCAAATAATCCTTTTTCGAAAAGTAGCCCATCGCATAAAACCCTCCTATTAAAATAAATAGCGACTTAATTAGACTCTGTAAGGGTTCAAATGGCCCTCCCATCGTCAATCGGCCTTTCGCAGAAAATTGTATAACTACGCCGGCAATGCTTAATAAAATAACGATTAACAAGATGTGAACGTCCCCTTCGAAGTGTTTTTTAATACGATCAGAAATAGTGCTCATGGATTTATTTTTAGCGAATGGCAAAGCTGCAAATTCCCTCAGAAAAATGAGAAAGTCACCCTAAAATACTGTGACAATTTTTACGCGTCGTACGACAATTCACGCATACCAAAGAGCTGAAAACAAGCGAATTAAACCTATTCGAAATTGACAATTTGAAAAATTCAAAATCGCTATTTCTCATGCAAAACCTACGTAGTTTTGTGGCATGGCAATAGCATTAGAATTTATCAATTTGGTCGTACGAAAAAGTACACTGGAGACAAAATACCAAGGAGGCATTGAACAGTTTCGAAAAGACCTTCCGAATCGCTCGCTGCGCGAAGACGATGAATTAGTCAGATTTGGTTGCATGAACTGGAATGATCTAGAATATTTTACAGACATTATCGTGTCAAAAGGGTTAACTTATCTAGAACAGGGAACGGCTGATTTTGTAGTAATTAGTTCGCTTAAGGGAGCGCTTTGGAATGTGGATTGGATTGAATTTGATGCGAATACTTGTTATGCGAAAAATCCTTAACCTATCACGCATGGAAATTTTACACCCGAACACGCATCCCGAAGGGGAATCAGATGGAATGGCATTTGAGCACATTTGGATTTCGTTGATTAAACGGTTTTAGCTAATTTGTTCATTTCGATTTATCTATGTCAAAAACCTTTCAAAGTCCCTGGTTTACTCCCTTGTTTGGCAGCCCCATTCATAAAATTTGTTTGGAGGAAAGTCAATTGGAAATTGATATACTTTCATTTTTCCAAATTAGCCAACGTACCCACCTAATTTTGTTCAAGGAAATCAATTCTGTTCATTTGGTGAAGCATAAACTATTTACAAAAATACAAATCCAATTAAATACAGGGGGACATCTTGTGATCCCCAACTTAACTTACCGAACAGCATTTGAAGTAAAATGCTTGGTCAGTATGAAATTGAAGTGAATAGATATTATCAGTTTTTTTCAGATAAAATCAATTTTTGAGCGCTTCCTTTGGCAATCCTCAAACCAGGTTTGCCAAAGGTAAAAGGGGGTGGAAAATTTAATTCAATTTACTTATCTTGCAACAATTAACTAGTTCTATTGGAAATACTCGCACCCGTTTTTGGCATCTTTACCTCGTTCATCCTGTTGTATTACCTTAGTTCGTTAAACAGGTCGAACATCTTTTTAGCACTCTTTTTCTTGTGCTGCAACCTCGTGGTGATGGTTTATTTCGGGTTACACTACAGTAAAATGGAGTTTTGGGAAGGCATCTGTTTTGTTCATTTCCTACCCCTCTCCTTTTTGTTAGGTCCTACATTATTTTATTACGTCAAACATACTGTCTCCGAGAACAAAGTCTTTACCTGGCAAGATGCTTTACACCTGATTCCAGCGATATTTGTTGGCATTGCCACGCTCCCATTTACGCTACAGCCTTTGGCAATCAAAACCCAAATGGCACATCAAATCGTAAATTTCACGGAAGACTACCGACTCAATTTCAACTGGGTTACTTTCGAGCAATTACTTTATGGTCGATCCATTCATGTGATTTTATATGCCATTCTTTCAATCGGTTATTTCTTTTGGAACAAACAAATGTTGCTGAAAAAATATGGCATGATCCCAACTAACCATCCCATCATTCAACGCTGGTTTTTCACTTTAATCACCTTACAAGTAATCATCGCATCGACTAGTTTAGGTCACATGGTCACGTTGTATTTCAAGCCGGTATATTTTCTAGGGATTTCCTCGTTGCAAATTTTTAGCGAAGAACACTTCTTCCGCATTTGTGGCGGGGGCTTTTTTATTCAGAATTTTTTCTTGTTTCTATTCCCCAATATCCTCTACGGAAATATTTCCTACTCCTTAGACTTGGATGAGGCATCAACTTTCCAAAAAATCAAATCCAGTTTTGCCAAACAAGTTAAACCCCTTGAAAATACACCAGAATTCGAAATCCAATTGACCGAATACTTGAAATCTGCTCCCTTCATTAAAAAGGATTTCACCTTATCGCAAATGTCATTTGACCTGAAGATTCCTGAACGAAATCTTTCTGCCTATTTCAACAATGATTTAAATAAAACCTTTGGGGAATGGAAAAATGATCAGCGAATCGAATATGTGGTGAATTTAATTGAGGAAGGACACGCTGAAGTCTATACGATTGAGGCATTGTCAGCCGAAGCGGGTTTCCAATCGAGATCTAAATTCATCGATGCTTTCAAAAGCCGACAAGGCGTAACCCCATCCGCTTTCATCAAATCAAAAAAGCCCTCTGCAAAATAGCAAAGGGCTTTTTGTACTACCTACTTCATCTAAAATTACGGAGCTTTCAACCCTAACTGTTTGAAAAACTCGAGGTTATCAAAAAAGTCTTGTTCCTCCGTAATTTTACCTCCAATGATCGTTGCAATCGTACAACCGATGACATCAACCGATTTTCCTGTAGCAGGAATACCAAAAAAATTGCCTGTGTGCTTTCCTTTGAACTGCCAATATTTAACCAATTTATTTCCCGAAGCGAAAGATTCTTTTACAATAAATTCACGATCAGAAAATCCTGTGATGTAATTTTCGTAATAGGCTTTCGCTGCAGCTTTTCCTTTTGTCTCAGGAACAGTATGCAATACCACATTTTCCGCATAGGCCGTATCTAAAATATTACTACGTCCTTCATTGATGACAACGTCCCATACGTGGCCATAATTAGCAACATTTTCAGCTGCTACTTTTTCGTTTTGTTCGCTTTGTGTCGTGCATGAAAATAAAGTTCCTGCCACAAACAAAAGCATCATTAATTTTCTCATCATTGAATTGTTTGGTTTGTACCCAAAAGTAGAAAACGCACTTCTTTGTTGTCTATCAGAGCACAATTATTCTGTTCCCAAAAATGCAAAAGGGTACAAATTGCTCATTGGAATTATTCCAAAAAGGAATCAAACTTTCGTTCTTGCCCCCAACTTAACTTAATCAAAAAACTCATGAAAAAACTAGTTCTATTAGCGGCCTTTGTAGCCTCTTCGTTTTTCGTAAACGCACAAACAGCTGGCAAAATATTTGTTGGCGACAGCCAAGGAAAACCCTTCAAATTTGGCTCAGAAAAAAGTAGCTATATTGTTTTGGAAGCCGTAAAAGCATACAATGCAAATAACTCAGCGGCCGAGACCGCTTTGTGGTCCGATGAAATGATTAAGAAATATGCAGAGTCGAATAAAAAAGGTCATGAAGCCTATCAATCGGTTGTAAACAAGCCGATGGCCATTTTACCCTTAAAAGCAGATGGCCAAGCAAATGAAGTTGTCTTATTGCAATCAACGGAAGAGCGCGTTTATAAAAATGGCTCAAAGCAAAATTTGAATTTATTCGAATTGTTCCAAGTAGATAAGTCGGGGAAAATCGCAGGCTTCACACAATACTATTCGATTCCAAAAACGAATGAATATGGCAAGACCTATGGTGGAAAATACATCGCTCAGAAACCTGGATCGGAGGTAGACGGTAGACCTGTCGAATTCTCAAATCGTGGCGAAGTAGAAGCCATCGAAAATTTAGCAAAAGCATGGAATAGCATGGATGTCAAAGCATTTGCGGATTTAATTGCTGATGAAGTAAGCATTGAAGCTTTTGATGGAACAAAATCCAAATTAACCAAAGATATGTTACCCGCTATGTTTGCTGAGTACAAATCGTTGGATTGGAAACCAGGCTTAATCTTACCATTTAAATTACAACACACGGATCCCGTATCAGGCATCATTGTTTACTCTTCTGAGAAACGCATATTAAAAGATGGAAGTGTTTGGGATAAAGATTTAATTGAAGTTTTCAGATACAATCTCGCAGGGAAAATTGACCAAATCACCCAGTTCTCAAAAGAAAAAACAAAAAAATAAACAATTAAGTCCGTGTGCATGTCGCACACGGACAACATGTTAAACCCATAAAACCATGAAAAAGCTTACCCTTTTATTCATTGCAATCTTTGCAATCACAGCGAACACATTCGCTCAAAACAAACCGATTTACATCAATATTTCTTTTCACAAATTGAAGCCGGGTCACACGATGGAAGAAGCCATGGCGATTGAGAAACGTTGGAAAGTCGTTCACCAAAAAAGAAAAGCCCTAGGAATCATCGGTGCCTGGGCCGTTTATCCAATCCAAAACGGATATAAATCAGAGACGGTAGATTTTGATTATGTCTCTCTCAATGCATCCTATGATTTGAACAAAATCAACGATTATCCAGAAGACATGGCTGCCGCGCTTATCAAAGAGGATCCAAGTTTGTTTTCGCTGGTAGACGAATCCTTGAAAGTACAATCGGTTATTCGCAATAAAGTAACCAAATTAATCGAAACGACAGGTGCTTCTAATGACTTGAATTCAATCATTATGATGGAAACGATGCACGTAACGCAACAAAATTATTTTGCTTACTTGGATTTCGAGAAACAAATAAAAGCGATTCAAGTAGATCGCATCAAAGCAGGTAATATTCAGGAATGGTCGTTTTTACAACATTTAGCACCTACTTCCTATGATGGGCCTGGGCAATTCACAACCATGACCTTCTTCAAAGACCTTTCAAAATTAGATTTTGATTCAAGTTCAATCTACATCAATGGAGCAAAAAAATACATGAATCTCACAGCGGACCAATTCACCAAAAAAGTGGGGGATTTACGCACGATGAACCAATCGATCATGTTAAAATACGCCGTAGGGACATTTAACTAGTTCTAATCATCGGCCGACTCGAATGAGTCGGCCTTTTTTAACCCAACAATCATGAAAAAAATAGTAGCCATTGCTTGCGTCATCGCAGGCGGAATGATGTCTTGTTCAAAACAAGAAAACAAATTACCCGAAGGTGCTATCGGTTATGTCGTTGATAAATCGGCAAACATCGACCTCAGCAAAAAATCGATGCAGGCCTTAGCCGATGGGGATTCAGCCACCTATCGTGCAACGTATTCCGAAGACGCGGTGTTTTATGACAATGCTGATACGACGACTTTGGACCAAAACGTTTCCATATTCACCGCTTTCAAAGCCAAAGGAATTACCATGAAATTGGATTCCATCCCAAACATCACGGAAACGATTTACAATGAAAAAGGATATTTCGATTGCGATCATTTTGTCTACGCCTATGCGTGGTTTACTTTGACACGTGGCGACAAATCAGTCCGCGTAATTATTCATACGGTTGATGGCGTCAAAGACGGCAAACAAGTCGTGGAATGGTTGCGCTACGACACCAAGAAGATCAACGAAATCATGCAATAATTTTATTACCCCACCCGTTTACCTTTGGCAAACCTTGGAGGATTGCCAAAGGTACGGGGAAAGGAGGATTGGATGTCCTCCTTTTGTTATATTATCAGTATCTTGATTAACCAATTTTACCCCAACCTATGAAACCTACTTTACTCTTACTCGTTGCGCTCATTTCCTTTGGCAGCTTGGCACAAAATCTACCGGCGGGCGACCCCGTCCAACTCGGTTTATCGAAAGAAGGACTGGCACGCGTAGATGCATTTTTGGCAAAAGAATCAGAAAACCAACACATTCCTGGCTCGATCGGTATGATTGTCCGACATGGGAAAGTTGCTTATAAAAAAGCTTTTGGCAAGGCGAACCTCGAAACGGGGGAAGCGATGCGTACTGACCACCTTTTCCGGATGGCGAGTATGACAAAAATAATTACCGGCGTTGCGGGCCTTAAATTATTCGAGCGAGGACTCTTCACGATGGATACGCCTTTGGAGACAATTTTGCCTGAATTTGCCAACATGCAAATTTTGGTCGGTTATGATACGTTGAAACACCAATTCATCACACGACCGGCGAAAAACAAGATCTTGATGAAACACGTGTTTACACATACATCGGGCATTGCTTATCCTCCTTTCACTAGTTTAGGCCGCGAGGGCTATTTAAATGCGGGCATTACAATCGCTTTCCCTAAGGGGGACACAAAATTAACCAATACCGATATCGTACGCGGAGTAGCAAAATTACCCTTAGTTCACGAACCCGGCGAAAGCTGGACCTATGGTATGAATCTGGAGGTTTTAGGTCGGGTAATCGAGGTGTTGGATGGCCGTACCTTTGCCGACTTCCTTCGCCAAGAAATATTCACTCCTTTGAAAATGTCGAGAACATTTGTAGGTGTTACGCCAAACGAGTGGAAGAATATGGCACAGGTGTACACGCAGGATAAATCAGGGAAAAAGTCGGTGTACACCAACGAAGACGGAAAACGACTTTTGGGCTTCTCGGCAGACATGTCGATGGACTACTACAAGAATACAAATACATCCTTTGCCATGGGTGGAACGGACATTGTTAGCAATGTAGATGATTATGCTCGTTTCTTCCAAATGATTTTGAACTATGGGGAATTGGATGGTGCGCGCATTTTGAGTAAGAAAACAGTTGAGATGATTGAGAAACCCTTATTTGATGTAACGACGAATGATGGCGTTGCCAAAGGCGTTACGGGTAGATCACAGTTCAAAGCTGGAGTCACGGTCTATGTTTATCCCGAGGAACAAGCGAAATTCGAGACAGTCTCGGCAGGAACCTATTTCTGGAAAGGATATTTTGGAACGCAATTTTGGGTAGACCGCAAGGAAGACATGTTCGGGATGGTGTTCCTCCAAATTGCCCCCGAACCTACCCGATTCAATGAAAAATTCCGCCATTTGGCTTGGGGAAGTATTGCGAAATAAGCCTCACTTACCTTTGGCAATCCTCAAACCAGGTTTGCCAAAGGTACGGAGGATTGTGGACTTCATCGATTAGTTTGAACTGATTATCAGTTAATTGGACAGCATTATCAGTTGGCCTTTACATTTATACCACGCTAAACCCCTACCTTTGGCAAACCTCATCAGGTTTGCCAAAGGTAAAAGGGGGTATTACCATCCATAAGTCAGGGTCAAACTATAATTCCGAGGGGCAATGGGATTCACGGAATTATCATCGTGTACATTGTAACTCAACACATCGCCCAAATTCGCCACGCGAGCCCGTAAGGACATTTTCTTGAATGTATAGCCAGCAGTTAAATCTGCTTGCACATACTCCGGAAGCGCAATGAGTCGGTAGGCATCATTCGCCACCAGTACACGCGTCGATCGCCCTGCAAACCGCTCGCCGATATACACCGTTGTCAAGCCTAATTGAAAACCTTGATGACGATATTGAATGCCTAAATTCGCAGTATGACGTGGATTATATTTCAATAGGCTTCCTTCGATATAGGTATTGCTTTTAACATATTTCGTTTCATTGAAACTATATCCACCTGATATCGTAAAACCTGCCATGGGTTTTGACATGACATCCAATTCAATCCCTTCACTCTGAACGGAACCGGCCATTTCTTTAACATAGGAATAGGTCGTCGCATTGACCAAAACATTTTGGGCCAAATTATTATTCAAAATGCGATATGCCGTCACATTTAGCGAAACTAAACCATCCAAAATATCATTCTTCACCCCGACTTCATATTGATCGATCAACGAAGGAGGCAAGGCCTGGTTGTTGATATCCACACCCGTATTCAAGGTAAATGAATTCGAGTAACTCGCAAAAAACGCATGATTTAAGCTAGGCTTAAATACGATTCCCAAACGGGGTGAAAATGCCCCATCAAAATTGGAGGAGGATGCCGTTTTGTTTGTCGTATAGTTATAAACGTCACTGAGTGTTTGTTGGTAAGAATATCGAATCCCCGCCAAAACCTTCCACTGCTCATTCAGATGTATCAAATCCTGCGCATATATCCCAAAGCGTCGGATAGGTGCCATCGTTTTAGTAAACGGAGTCATGGTAGGTTGATCCGACCGACTTGGCTTTAAGCTACTCGCATAAACATTGACGGTATCATAGCGCGCAAACTGATTATAGGCATAGGTATCCGTGTTATAAAAATCCGAATCTAGCCCTACTAATACTTGATGTTTCATCCCAGCCAAATTCAATGAGCCAATTAAATCCAATTGGGTTATTCCATAGCCTTCCTCTACCTCAGATTTCTGCAAATTTCGTATCCATTGACCGTTTGCAGAGATTAAGGAGCCAGCATTCGGCCGCGTATTGGAGAAAAGATTACTGGTGTTTTGGCGCCAGCCATTCATCCATTTTAGTGTCCAATTTTCATTGATTTGATGTGTCAAAGTAGTCGTAATAGAACTTTGTGATGATTTAATATTCGACCAAGCAACGCCTAAAAATCGTTCCCGGGGAATATCAACAATTTGATAATTAATGATTCCTGCCCCGAAATCTGGTGTTCTTTGGTCGGCCAAATAATCTCCTTCTAACATCAATTCGGTCTTTTTACCTAGCTTAAACAAGATCGACGGATTCACATATACGCGTTCCGAGGAAACCCCTACACGGAAACTTTTGGCCTGCTCGGCACTCGCATTCAGGCGAACCGCAATGTTTTTGGAAAGTCCACCATATACATCGACCGAAGGTTTGTACAATCCCCAAGAACCCGTCCGAAGACTCATTTCACCCCCAAAATTGAATTTGGGCTTCTTAGTAACCAAATTCAGTACGCCCCCAGCGGCCACATTTCCATACAAAATTGCGGCACTACCCTTCAAAATCTCTACCTTCTCCACTCCACTCAATTCCGAAATCATTCCGTTCGCATAACGCATTCCATTCTTAAAGGTATTTGAACTCGCCATCGAAAAACCACGCGCAGCAATTTCCTCTTGGTAACCACCCGTAGCACCGAAAATATAAACGCCATTCGTATTCATCAATACATCACTCATTCGGTTAACCTGCTGCGACTCCAACAAACTTTTATCGAGCGTCACAATACTCTGCGGCAAATCCATTGGTTTAATGGGCAATTTTCCGATGGTGATCGGCTTCTCATTCTGACTCATATACCCAACAACAACAATTTCTTTCAAATTATTGCTGGACTCTACCAATTCCAAATTCAAATGAAGTGTTTTATCAGCAACTAGATTAACTTTTTCCTGCAAGGTTTTGTAACCTACAAAAGAAGCTTGCAAGGTGTACATACCCGGCTTCAAACCTCGAAAATTGAATCTCCCCTCAACATCCGATGGCTTTCCGTGCTTCAACTCGATTAAACGAATGGAAACACCAGGAACAACTTGCTGTTTAACATCTCGCACGATACCTTCCAAAGAGGACTGCTGACCATAAACCACTGTAAATGAACAAATTAAAATAATTATTAGGCGGATCATATACTTATTTTTGTTTAGACTAATTATAAATAATGACCAAAATTACATGCGACAGATTACAATTACAAGCTTATTTAGAATTATTTTAAATAAGTCAAAGCCCTTACCTTTGGCAAACCTGGTTGTAGGATTGCCAAAGGTAGTGGGGTGAAAAGAGAGATTTGGGATATTGACTGATAAAGAAAATCAGCCTTTTGATAATCTAAGGATTACTTGCGCTTACCCGTGTAAATATCAACCACCTGTGTTTTAGGCGATGCAAAATTTTCATAGTAAAGGAATTTCACTCGCTTGCTTTTCTCATCAAAACTAAACGGAATAAAATGACCTCCTAATTTGGTATTTATATCCCACTGCGAGTTTTCAAAGGTATTATTCCCTTTATTAATCCAAACACGTTGGTTTAAATTTTCTCCAGAATTCGTAATAAAGAAGACATCATCAAATCCGTCATAATTCAAGTCGGCAATGATATAATCGCGAATTCCATTTGTCTGAAATGTTGACTGTACCGTAGAAATTTCTTGAATTTTAGACTGATCATTTTCATCACTTCTAAATATTTTTTGATCACCTATTCCTCCCTCCACTAAGTAAATAATATTCTTCTTGGCCGGATTTTTCGGATTTTTTAAAGCAAATAACTTGAAACAGCCGTACCCGTTTCCAAACGGCGTAACATTTGAAATTTTGCTACTCGTGTATGAGTCGCCTTCCAAATTCATTTTCAACACATACGTGAATGGGACCGTTGTTTTATCTATGTAGGGAGCCGATACGATATCATTTTTCCCATCTGAATCGATATCCGTAATTAATACAGCACCTGTTGCATTATTAGGCGTAATGGATATCGATTGCTTTAACCCATTTGTATTTTTAAAATAAATCATTTCATCCATCCCAAAATATTGCAACAACAAATCATTATCCCCATCTCCATCTAAATCTCCCACAGAGGCATTATGATGAAAACGTTTCGTATCCGTTAAACCAGCAACTGTAGCATAGGTAAATTTGCCATCCGCTGAACCTAAAAAAAGGTGATTGATAAAGCCCGGAAATTTCCCGTCAACAATAAGTGACGCCGATTCTTTCCCATGATCGACTTCAAAAAGATCTTTAATTCCATCTCCATTCAAATCTTCATAGTAGAAAGGTGATTTGGGGAAGCCTACATTATAATAACCACCTAATAATGTACTTGAATTTTCAGTCATTTGGCCCGTCAAACTATCAATTTCAAAAGAGCGAAACGAATCATAGGAGGTTTCAAAAAGTTCAGCATGTGCTGTAATTAAGTGATATTTCCCTTTTACTTTAATTATTTTAATTGATTCCGGGTGAACATTCACATTAACCAATGCTTTGGCCATATTCGCTGCTCGAACACCCGAATATTTAGTCGAGTAATCAGGTCCTTTAGCTTGAAAAATGGCCTGTAACGTGATTGCCTTATTCACGATTGTCGTAATCACCGAATCTTTGCTTGTGATATCTCCCTTCCATTCACTAAACATCGCTCCCGCAGCAGGAATCGCGGTTAATTTAACCGTTGTCCCAGAGGGATATTGGGCTTGCGAAGCCACCAGTACAATTTCTTCTTTGACCGACCCATTCCCCTCAATCGTCAAATTAAGTGGATATTGACGCTTCTCAAATACCCCCGTAACGCGCTTATCAGTATCCATCACCAAATTTCCTGGATTTGAAGTACTGGCAAAGGCGCCATTCCATTCTTTGAATAAGTACTCTGCCGCAGGTTTGGCCAACAATTGGACAGATTCACCCTTCATAAAAGTGCCAGAATTTGGTGTAACGGATCCGCCAGTAACCGGAGTAACGTCTACAAATAATTGATAAGATGGTATCGCATCGTCCTTCGAACAAGATAACAAGAAGGCAAAAGCGCTTAAATAAAGAGTAATTCTCCGCATCGATTCTGTGTTAAATAATTTGTGGCTTACGCGGGTTATAAAAATTAACGGTTCAAATCCTTTGAAACCACTTTTTGCCCTTCAGGCTTCAAGGAATACAAACTTTGTCTTTTATCCACGGAAGACGGATTCCGAACAATCACATTTCTTATTTTGTATATAACTTGAATCTTATGATTGATATTCGAAATCACTTGTAAACGTAGCTTCCTTTGATTGTCAATATTCTTCGTGGAAATTCCCAAAATTTCATTTACCTCCACGGTGGAAAGTCCCTCTGATGCATCCAGCAAAGCCTTAACCAAATTGAGCTCAGCTTCATCCAAATCCAGGTTTGTCTTCTTGATTCGCACAATTAGATAATAGGCAATCCCTAAACTCAAGGCCAATAAAGCCAGCAAAAGATAGAAGTTAAGTTGACTTGGCATTTCATAAAATGAGCCGATTGGTTTGGCTATTTTCAATAATTCAGGAATGGAATAAATTTTTCGCTTCCCGCCTTCCGCATCCCAATAGGCATAAATAGTGGACGGGTCGACAAACATATCAGGGGCCGACTGAAAATTCGCAACCGCGCTCTTCACCTCAAAAACCTCATTCTTTACCGGGTCAATGACATACATTACTAGATCTGAAAACTGAACAAAATAACGACCTGTCCATACGATCTCTCGATTTTTGGCTTGTAAAATTTGAGGATTAATTTCCCCCAGCAAGGTCCAAGTATGTTGATTAAAATCAAACGAGTAGAAGTTGGCCTCCAAAGCTGTCGCCTGATTATTCAAAAAATCATGGAATTCCGACCCGCCCGCATAAAACAAATCGCTTGAATCAGAATAACCCTGAAAACCATTAAAAATAGCCTTGGGACCTAAATTATTGACTTTAATATTTTCCCACTCATGTTCCTTTTCCGCATAATAGGTCAAGGCTTTGCTAAAATTCCAAAAGCCACTACCGCCAAAACTATACAAGACATTCTTCCGTTGGAATATCGCGGCACCAAAATTATATCCAGCATAAAAGGTTTGATCGATACGCTGCAAGTGTTTCGTTTGCCCGTCAAATGCTAAGACCTGTCCCGTGCCGGCTAAGCTAAACCGTATGTTCCCGTTTGCTTGCAAAAAATGATGCGGTGCAATACGCGGAGGTAAATGATTTACAAGATTGGGATCTACCTGAATGGATGATTGCATTACCCAAATTCCGGGAGCTTGTTCAATCTGCAGGGTTTGTTCAAGTATATCGATGCGTTTACGCGTCTTTGATTGCGCATCAAACCATGTTAAAACTTGGCCGCTAGCTAAGGCATGATATGTGTTAAAACATAACAAACTTAAAATCAAAATACCCAATCGTAAATGTATACCCATGCAATAGTTTTGTCAACATACAAACCTAATCAGAGCCTTGCGATTAAACACAGAAAAATACGTGAATTTAAAATTCACACATTTTTTACATGATAAAAAAACTTTAAAAAGATTATCATTAAACAGATTAAAAATATCATTCTCCCGCACTACCTTTGGCAATCCTCCAAGGTTTGCCAAAGGTAAGGTTATGAAAAACAAACAACTTGTCTCAATCATCTTTTTGACCTTTTTCGTTATTTCATTCATTTCGAATATCATAGGGCCCATTATCCCCGATCTCATTCGGACATTTGATTTAAATTTAACGCTTGTTTCACTCCTCCCTTTTGCCTTTTTCATCGCCTATGGCGTTACATCCATCCCGGCAGGAATTTTACTCGAAACATTCCATGAGAAAAAAGTGATGTTGATGGCTTTTGGGCTAGCGAGTTTGGGGTCACTACTTATCGTTTTTTCGCCACATTACTTAACAGCCCTTCTGTCCTTATTCCTCATTGGTAGCGGTATGGCCATGCTGCAAGTCGTCATTAATCCTCTATTAAGAACCGCAGGAGGAGAGGAAAATTATGCGAATTACTCGGTTTGGGCCCAACTGATCTTTGGTTTTGCGTCTTTTTTAAGCCCATTAGTCTACCAATTTTTCATTGGCATTCACTTACCATGGCTCAGTCTCTACATCCTATTTATTGGTATTTCAGTTATGATGATGCTCATTACGTTGGGGACCCATTTCCCTGAAGTCGAAATAGCAGAAGATGAAAAACCTGGCGCAATCGACATACATTTGGAACTATTTAAGAACAAACAAGTCATTTTGTATTTCATCGCCATGCTCTGTTATGTGGGTACGGAACAAGGAATCGCCACATGGATCTCGCAATTTTTACAAACCTACCATGGCCTCAATCCGCAAACGGATGGGGCCGATACCATCTCCTATTATTGGGGGCTGATGACGGCCGGAGGAGTCCTAGGAATTGTCTTATTGAAATTATTGGATAGCCGTATTATCCTCGTAGCCTTTACTTTTTTAGCGATGATATCCTTGGCTTTGGGCTTATACGGAAACGCGGAAGCGGCCGTAATTGCCTTCCCGCTCGTTGGCTTTTTCGCCTCTGTTATGTACCCGATCATCTTTTCGCTGGCCTTAAATTCAGTCACAGAACACCATGGTTCATTCGCCGGAATCATCGTCACAGGAATTGTCGGCGGAGCCATTTTTCCCTTCATCGTAGGGGGAATTGGGGATATTTTGGGACTTAAAACAGGTATGAGCATCCTGTTCCTCAGCATGGGTTACATTTTAAGCATTGGTTTTTGGGCCAAACCCTTGGTTTCCAATAAGCGTATCTTCGATTAAAGCACCAAATCACCCCATCCTTGTCGGTAGGTTCTCCGTAGAAACTGATTTGCCGGTTCGTAATTGGTGACACGCATGTTGGCCCCATCCCATTTCAAGGCCTTGTATCTTCCGCCATATGTATAACCATCCATGGCTCCATACACAGGATCCATCTTTTTGACTTTCTCTCGGATATTAAAACTCCTCAATAATAAATTACCCAATAACACGGTTTCGGTCAATGGTCCACCATAGCCTTCAAAAGGAGAACTCACTTCCATGTTGCCGTAACCTGCAATACTCGCATCGATCCACTGCCACCAGTGTCCATCCATGCCGCCTTTCACGCGGGCGTATTTTTGTGGGATATGTTGGGCTGCCTCTTGCAATTCCTTTGAAAACAGGCGCGGATGCGAACCTCCCCAACCGCAGGCGATCACCCCTTTGGTCCCCACAAATAATGTTGAACCCTCAAAATCATTTTCCCCAGGATAATCCCCCAAGGCATCATTCATATTGACATCAGGTGCTAAGGCCTGTAAACGCTCCGGTGTAATCCCACCATCCATCCAATACAAATCCAACTCCTTGCCATTGTTCATCATAAACCGATATTTCAAGGAACTCGAAATGGGTCCACTTTCCGGAAAAGCCGATTCCTTAAATACGCCGCTGTAGGTCGTGGATGCACTTCCAGAGACTTCATGTGGGTAGCCCAAATTCAATAATTTAAACGGCGGCCCCATGATGTGGCAACCCATGTCTCCAAGTGCACCCGTACCGAATTCCCACCAACCGCGCCAATTGAAGGGCACGAGATTCTCGATGTAATTGGTTTGTGGGGCGGTCCCCAACCATAAATCCCAGTTTAATTCTTTCGGAATCCGACTCGGGGTTTTCGGCCAAGATATCCCTTGTGGCCAAACGGGACGATCGGTCCAGCAGTAGACTTTGGAAATTTCGCCAATCAAATCCGCTTCGATCCACTCGCGCATCGTTTGCATGCCCTCACAAGAAGCACCTTGGTCGCCCATTTGCGTAACGACTTTGTATTTCGATGCCGCCTGTGTAATAATTCGAGCTTCGTGAATGTCATGGGTCAAAGGCTTCTGCAAATACAAATGCTTTTTCATCTGCATGGCGCGCAGGCCCACTAATGCATGATTATGATCTGGAATGGCAACAGTTACCGCATCAAAATGCTGACCTTCTTTGTCGAACAATTCCCGCCAATCCTCGTAAAATTTAGCCTTCGGAAATTGCTTGCGTTTCGGAGCGGCTTGGCGCTGATCCACATCGCATAAAAAACCGATGGTCGAATTATTATTAGGTGTTTTAGCCAAATGTTGGATATCATTGTCCCCCTCGCCTCCGCATCCAATCGCCGCGATGACTAATTTATCACTAGGTGCGACAAATCCTTTACCCCCTAAAACATGACGGGGTACTATAAAAAACCCCGCTGAAGCTAAGGTACTTTTCTTAATAAATTCGGAACGCTTCATTTTTTCAGGGGTCTAACAGCTACTTCTTTGAAATACACGACGTCTTCATCGCCGTGATTTTGTAAACCGAACCAACCGGCATTCGGACGAACGCCCGGATAGGGTTCAAAATCAAATTTACGAGCAGGAACAGGTTCCCCTTCCCGGTAATCCGTGACAAGCTCATCGTTTAGGTGTACAATCGTACGAGGTCCATCCAAGGTGATCAACATCGTATTCCATTCAGGACCCGGTTTTCCCGGTTTGCTTTTGGGTTTAGTAAAAGCATAAAGCGTCCCACTGATGTGGTATTCATCCTCGCCCGAGGTTTCCGGATGGTTGTCGATTTGCACTTCATAGCCATAGAAAACGGGCATCCATTCTTCTTTGGGCTCAATAGGAACCTTCACAAAAATACCTGCATTGCTATTGAATTTCTGCATTTTGTAGACGACTTTGATTTGGCAATTGCCTAATTTTCCTCCGGCCCAATACAAGAGTCCCATACCGCCTTTGCTGGCGAGCAAGCCATTTTCAACGAAGCGGGAGCCACCTCCCACATGCTTCCAACCGGTCAAATCTTTGCCGTTGAAAAGGGGTTTCCAGTTTTGTGCATGCAAGCTAAAGCTTAGTAAAAGCACAATGCATAAGCATATTTTATTTTTCATGTTGGTCTACTTGGTGGATAAAATCGATAACCCCTTTCATGTAGACCTTTTGGTCATCCCACATGGAAAGGTGGCTTCCGTTTGGACAATATAAATAGGAGCCTTTTTGAACCATTTTACTTTGTTCCTCCATGGCTTTGGGGTCCATGGTATCATATTTCCCTCCGATCATCAAGGTGGGAACGGAGATTTCTTTTAGGCGGTTTTTGATGTCCCAGGTTGCCAAAGAACCTCCAATACCAAATTCACTTGGGCCTTGCATTTGCGTATAGATGACCCCGTTTGCGTGTTTCAAGGAACGATTTAGGGCATCTGGCCATTCCTGCAAGCGGCAAATGTGTTCATGGTAAAAATTCGGAATCAGCAATTCCATGTAGCGGGGATTGGCGAAGTCTTTTTTCGCTTCAATCGCCCGAATTTCAGCTAGAATTTTAGGGTCCATTTGTTTGGCCAATACCTCATCCGCATATTTTCCGTATTCCGGTGCGCTAGCGACCATGTTAGAAATCAACAAACCCTTCAAATTTTTCTGGTATTTCAGCGCATATTCCATCCCTAAAATACCACCCCAAGAGTTTCCCAAGATGTAGAAATTAGACGCATCCGCCCCGATCGCCTTACGAACTTGCTCGACTTCTTCCACGAAACGCTCGTTGGTCCACAAAGTCGTATCCGTTGGCTGATCGCTATAATAAGAACCTAATTGGTCATATTCATAAAACTCGAAACCCTCCCGTTGGAAAAAGGTCTCGAAACATTCCATATATTCATGCGTCATGGCGGGACCGCCATGGAGCAATAAGATTTTGATTTTGGGATTATGGCCAAATCGTTTTGTCCAAACCTTGAATGTGCCTTTTGGCGTTTGAATGGGAATCATGCGGACGCCTGCGGATTCGAGGCTGTCGCCATAATAGAAGTAATTCGAAACGCTTGTTTCTTCAGATTTACACGCTTGCAAAGCCCAGACTGCGGCTAGCAGGAAGAGGATTTTTTTCATCGACATAGGTTTAGATGGGCAAGTTAAGGGTTTTAGGGAATTTGCAAAATTCTGCGATTGCTGTTCTTTTTAAAATCAGTTCTGGTAATTCCCCCCCTTACCTTTGGCAAACCTGGTTGGAGGATTGCCAAAGGTACAAGGGTTCTGGGTAAATACTTGGCAGAAAAAAACCAACTTCTTGGTAATTTTTATGAGTTACAACCTTTCGAGTTCCGCCCTCCCACGTTACCTTTGGCAAACCTGGTTTGAGGATTGCCAAAGGTGAGGAACGTGAAAACAAATGATCGGTTTCTTGATATTCTTTATCAGCTCTTCCCGCTGAAATGTCCCGCCGCCGCCGTACCTTTGGCAATCCTCCCAGGTTTGCCAAAGGTGAGGGATGATTCATGAACACAAAAAACACCAAGGTATTTTTCATTACCCCGCCGTTTACCCAATTAAATACGCCCTACCCCGCAACGGCATATTTGAAGGGTTTCTTGAATACGAAGGGGATGGAGTCGTATCAGGCCGACTTAGGTTTGGAAGTCATCCTCCAATTGTTTTCGAAAGGAGGACTCCAACGATTATTCGCTCACATCGAAGCATCTGGCAAAAAACTGAATGAAAACGGGCAGCGCATGCTCCGACTGAAACAGTCCTACATTCGCACGATTGACCCAGTTATTTCATTTTTGCATGACAAAAACCCCACGATGGCTCATGTCATTGCCGAACAAAATTACCTGCCGGAAGCGTCACGTTTCCAACAAGTTACAGATTTGGAATGGGCCTTTGGTAGCATGGGCGTGCGCGATAAAGCGCGACATTTGGCTACACTTTATTTAGAAGATATTTCGGATTTAATCATAGATGCCGTGGACCCCCATTTTGGGTTCAGTCGCTATGCGGAACGACTCGGGCGATCAGCATCGAGTTTTCACGAATTAAACCAGGCATTAGAAGCGCCTTTGACCTACATCGATGAGTTGTTGGTAGGCATCCTGTCACAAAAAATTCAAACCGAAAAACCCGACTTGGTCGCCATTACGGCACCCTTTCCGGGCAATTTATACAGTGCCTTGCGTTGTGGGCAATGGATCAAAAAACACCATCCGCAGATCAAAGTCGCCTTGGGTGGCGGATATGCGAATACGGAATTACGCTCCCTGCAAGATCCCCGTGTGTTTGAATTCGTCGACTTCATCACCTTGGATGACGGGGAAACACCCTTGATGAATTTGCTAGAACATTTGCGGGGCAAACGAGCATTAAGCGATTTGAAACGCACATTTTGTTGCATCGATGGAACGGTCAGCTACTTAAATGGTTCCCAAGATTCTGACGCCAAACAGAAAGATGTGGGCGTCCCGGATTATTCGGATTTGCCTTTGGACAAGTATTTATCAGTCATCGAAATCGCCAATCCCATGCATCGCCTCTGGAGTGATGGTCGGTGGAATAAGTTGACACTGGCCCATGGTTGTTATTGGGGCAAATGTACCTTCTGCGACATTTCTTTGGACTACATCAAAAACTATGAATCCACGACGGCACCTATGTTGGTCGACCGCATGGAGGCGATGATTGCCCAAACAGGCAATAATGGCTTCCATTTTGTGGACGAAGCCGCGCCACCGGCTTTGATGCGCGATGTCGCATTGGAAATTATCCGCAGGGATTTGACGGTGGTTTGGTGGACCAATATTCGATTTGAGAAAAGTTTCACGAAGGATTTATGCCAATTATTGGTGCGCTCCGGTTGCATTGCCGTTTCGGGTGGATTGGAAGTGGCATCGGATCGTTTATTGGCCTTAATTGATAAAGGGGTCACGGTGGCGCAGGTAGCCCAAGTCGCGGATCATTTTACGCAGGCGGGCATTTTGGTCCATGCCTATTTGATGTATGGATTCCCCACGCAGACCGCACAAGAGACGGTGGATTCGTTGGAGGTTGTACGCCAACTCGTCGAAAATGGGGTAATGCACTCCGGTTTTTGGCATCAATTTGCATTGACGGCGCATAGTCCGGTGGGCTTGAATCCGGATGCGTATCACATAAAAATATTGAATCCGGAACCGGGAAGCTTTGCCAACAATGATTTGGAACATGCAGATCCAAAAGGTACTGATCATGCTCAATTCAGCGAAGGGCTGAAGAAATCCCTGTTTAATTACATGCATGGAATCGGTTTAGACATGCCTTTGCAGGAGTGGTTTGATTTCAAAATTCCGCGGACGCAGATTCCCAAAAATTACATCGCGCGCATTTTAGCTTCTCCGGACGAAAAAATTCCCAAAGCGAATGCCAAAATTTGTTGGCTCGGACCTGCCCCTACGTTAGGCCAAATTTCGCGAGGCAAATACGCTTTCCACCTGAGTACGGGTCGGGAGGAAGTAGAAATACGAGTTTCGGAGAAACTCGCAGTTTGGCTCGTGGAAGTCCTGGCATCTATCTCCTTAGGTCCATCGAAAACTTGGACCTTTGAGGAATTCCAAAAAGCATTTAGCAAAGCGGGACTCGGGGATTTCATGCAATTTTGGCAAGGGGAAGTCGGGGAAGAATTGCGGGAAATGGGCTTGTTGGTGGTCTAAGGAAATTATCAGTTTCTGAATCAAATTTACTTTCCAGATCGCGTACCTTTGGCAATCCTCCAACCAGGTTTGCCAAAGGTAAGGGGGTAGTAGGGCAAAAAAAAGACCACATTCGTGGCCTTCGGGATATAAAGAGTAGATTCTTTATTTATAGAACTAGGGTAAGCTTTACTTTTTTGCTACTAGCTTTTACATAGGTTGCTGTAGTTTCGAGCGACAAACTCGTCGCCGTGGGTGCGGAAAGAACCGTAAATTCGAGTACCCCGTTGGTTCCGGACGGTGCTCCTTCTGCACTGGTTAATCCAGATAGGGTTAATTTCTTCGCGTCACTCGACAAGCTATACGTCCCCGTGAATTTCTTGCCGTCGAATTCCGTCAAACTTGCCGCGGTACCGCTCGTTAAATCCAATCGAAATTGACTATAACCCGCTACTAAATTAGCCGATGAGGATTTGTCGAACTGCGTCGTTCCGTCCCATTGGACCACACCTGCCGACCACACTTTTTTCACTAATTCAGCGGCAGTGGGCCTAGGAGCAACGGGTGTGGGTGCAGGATCCTCAGATTTACTACAAGAAAATACGATAAAAGCGAGTACTAAAAGGACTAGATTTTTCATAGATATAATAAATATGAAATCAATGATACGACAATCTTATCATGCCCCAAAAGATTTCTTATTAAACGGCAGTATTCTTCACAAGAATAGCTGACAAAAAAATGTAATTTGGCAAACAGAAAATCGCATCCCATGAAAAAATTGCTAATTGTTTTATTGATCGTACTTCCGGGATTGGTGCATGCCCAAGATTCCACTTATGTTCGAATTGAATTGAAACAAGGTTCTCCTGTAGAGGGGGTTCTAAAACACCAAAATGACAAGAGCATCAGCGTTGAGCTACCCGGGACGGGACTTTTGACGATTCCATGGGAAAGTGTGCAGTCGGTAAATCGACTCGATAAAGCGGAACAAAATCGGTGGTCGAATCCGCACCCCAACCGCTATTTCTTTGGACCCTCCGCGATTCCGCTGAAAAAAGGGGATAAATATTACCAAAACGCATATTTCTTATTGAATTCGATCCAAATAGGTCTGAATGATCACCTCTCTGTGGGAGGAGGGGTATTGGTACCCTTTGCCCTATTTTTAACACCAAAAATTGGTTATCGCGTTGCCCCTAAATTACATCTGGGCGGGGGCGTACTATTTGCGACATCCTTGATACGCGATTTGAATTTTGGTGTGGGCGCCTTATATGGTTCGATAACTTATGGAACGCATGAACACAATCTAACGGTGAATTTGGGTTTGGGGGCTGTGAAGGAAAATACAGGATTGGGGAGTTCAGATTACACCTGGAAATTTGCCAATAAACCGATGTTGACGCTTTCCGGGATGACGCGTATATCGAAGCGCGTGATGTTGATGTCAGAGAATTGGATCTTCAATGTTACCTCGGTCAATTACGATAATGATACCGGCCAATTTGTCAATCGGGTGTCCAACTACGAGGGTATCTTTTCGGCAGGTGTTCGGATTTTAGGTAGAAAAACAGCCTTTGATGTGGGCTTTTTGACCCCTACGGGTGCTCAGGCGGCGATACCTTATTTGGCTTATAACATGCGTTTTTAATTATGGCCTCACTTAGCTTTGGCAAACCTTAAAGGATTGCCAAAGCTACGGGAAAATGGAGACATCTAGGTAAGTAAATAACCAGGTTGTTGATAATTAGAATCAGTTTATCAGAAATTAATTCGCTACCCAAGTTGTACCTTTGGCAATCCTCCAACCAGGTTTGCCAAAGGTAAGTGGGGGGGAAATCCAACTAATTTCCCGTTCTTGTGAGTCTAAACCCCAACAACATGGCAAAAGGAATGAATTCCAAGAAGGCGGAGAAAAAGGAACCCGCGAAGACTCCGAAGGAGAAGAAATTAGAAAAGAAAGACAAGAAACCAGGCTATCAATAGATTCCTGGTTTTTTCAAGATTCATTGATTAGACAAATTAATTTTTTTGTAGACAAGCAGCACTTTTGTGGGACAATTTTCGTTAACAAAGAAACAAACCAAAAAAGCCATGAAACGTATACAAACAGCCGCCTACTTCTTAGTACTTGCTTCCCTTCTTTGTGCATGCCAACAAGACGATGTTGCATCCGGAACAGGAAAATTAGCTTTGAGCATTACGGACTCCCCGATAGATGCAAGCAATGTCAAAGCCGTTTATGTCACATTTACGGGTTTAGAATATCAAAACAGTGGTGGGAATTGGACCACAGCAACGGAATTTACGAAAGCCCAAGTCATTAACTTACTTGATTTGCAAAATGGCAAAACATCATTACTAGGTGAATTTAATCTGAATTCGGGCGAATACACTGGTTTGCGATTTAAACTGGATGCACCCAGTAGGGGAGCAAACACTCCGAGCAATCCCGGCTGCTACGTAGAATTAACGAGTGGCGAAAAAAAACCATTATTTGTACCAAGCGGTTCACAATCGGGCTATAAAGCCAATGGAAATTTCACTGTACCGATCAACGGAACTGTGGCAGTTACTGCTGATTTTGACCTTCGAAAATCCGTGGTTTTGACAGGCTCTGGAAGCACCTATATTTTAAATCCAACCCTAATAATCATCGTTAATAATCAAGCTGGAGAGATTAAAGGGACCATTTCAAACCTTGTGAGTACGAGCAAATACATTATCTACGTGTATGAAAAAGATCAATATAAGGCCAATGAAAGTAATGAACCTTCAGGTGAAAACGTTATGTTTCCGAATGCTATTACAAGTACAAAATTAGATAGCAATGGTAATTATCAATTCTCATTTCTAGCGGCAGGAAGCTATGATTTAATCCTCGTTTCTGAATCTAGCGTAGGAATAAGCACGGTAGAGAAGACAATCGCTGGCGTTATTGTTGAAAGCAAGAAATCAACGCTCGTGAACAGTAGCCTTTAACAAGTACCTAATCGAAAGCAGGTTTTCATCGATCACCTGCTTTCTTTTTATTTGTTGGTTTACACAAAAAACCATTGTCGAATTTCAATAAATACTTGATTCGCCTCTGGCAATGAACAGAATAATTCAACACAAGATTTAAGTTTACGGGAATCCGGATGACATAATATGTGTTCGATGGGTTTATCTGCATGCGCCAACAAAGCCTTCGAAATTTCGAGTAGACGGGGACCCAACACCGGATGTGCCAAATAAGCCTTCGCCTCTTCCCTCCCACTGATTCCATAAAACGTTGAATTATACGAAGTCCCCAAACCCTTCATTTGCGGAAAAATAAACCACATCCAATGGCTCATTTTGCGACCCGTTTGAATCTCGCGAAGCGCTTGATCGTAAGTGTTTACTTGTGCAAGGAGAAAGCGATTGAGATTGAAGGAATCCATGGCTATTTTATCAATTACCTGTTTAAAATTTTGTTCGAAACGCACTACCTTTGGCAATCCTCCAACCAGGTTTGCCAAAGGTAAGAGTGGCATACTTCGCTAATCAGGAATAATGGCTTTCCCCAGCATGACATACTCCTTCATCTCCCCCACGCGGTAATACAACCAATAATGTGGAAGCTTGGAGTAATGCCCTTTGACGCAGGTACAAAACTTGATTTGATCGGTGATTTCACACATACTTAAACGATGACAAACTCTTTTGAATCTAAACGGTACGCGACAAGGTGTCCATCTTTGGCCACACTGTAATCCAAACAAATGGATTTCGCGAATGCATCCGTGGGTTTGCCTTTCAACCAATAATGACCAAAAAACACCGACTTATCTGCGTCATATCGGTGTAGTGCCGCATGAATCGATTCATCCAAGACCAATTCGCCAAACTCCTCCCCGATTCCCAGGAAGACGTCCTTGTGGAATTTTCGTTCATCCACGGGGTGAAACCATTTAATCCGTGCACTTTTACGTGTCGTTCCGTCCTTATCGACAAACTCCTGCCCTGTTGGCAAATCAAATTCCTTGCCCTTCAATAATTCCTCCAACACCTCGTAAACCGGAGATTCTTTGGCAGCATATTGAGCCAACACCTTTTCGGAAATGCGTTTTTGGCCTTTAATTTCTTCGTAAATGGAATTGGTTTCAAGCCAGTTGATATGCGCATCATCCCAACAAGCATGCACGGCCCGGAAATCATCCTGTTCTAGATAGAGCGGCAGCGTATGAAACCAAGGTAAATACACTTGCTCCCATTCTTGGGTGTAATTCCGAAACTGCCGCAGGGTTTCGATATGTTGGTCTATTTCCACGACTGAATGCTTCCGATAAAAACCTCCCTTCACCTTGTCTTTGGTATGAAAACAAATGGCATTGAATTCGTGGTTGCCCATGATTGCGAGCGCGTGGCCTGCATCACACATCGACTTGACGATTTGCAGGGTTTCCCGAATTTGGGGACCCCGATCAATGTAATCACCTAAGAAAACCAATTTCCGTTTTGCGGGATGTTGGTACACACCCCCTTGTTTCACATAGCCCATGATTGCCAAAATCTCCTCGAGCTTGTCGGCATGGCCATGTATATCTCCAATCAAATCAACCATAAATAAATCTTAATAAGTAAATGTATCAAAGGGGATTCCCTCCTTTGTTAAATATTTCTTGAACAGGGTATAGCCTGAATTATTCGAAAACATTGGGGCCAAAGCCTGAAGCAAAGCCTCCTTATCGCCCGGCACAATGCCATGCAAGGCATAGAGAGTTGCCAAATCTTTGGCAAGCACCGTTGCCGTATATTCGTATTCGGAACTACCCCAGTGTTCATCCACCGTGGTTCCCAAATCATGCCCGTCAAATTTAAGATCTTCGCCCTCGAAACCGAGGTTCATGTACACACGCACATCCGCACGCTGGATAGTCAATAGCTCGATGCTCGGATTCATATCGCTTGAATTTTACCGTATACATCAATTTACAAAATTCTGGGAAATTCAGAAAAGCGCCGACTCTATTTGTCGGGATTTCAGTGACAAAAAATACTAGACATTTGGAAAGAAAAATCCCAAACAGATTCAACACAACCGAGAAATCCGACATGTTAGTTGTGACGAAAACTTTACATTAAACCTTTACTCTTTTCAGTTGTCGTAATTCTTTGTAAGGCTCAGTAAACTCACCCTCAGCGTCCATTATTCCTGCTCGTACAAAGTCAGCCAATATCTCAGCTTTCCTTCGTTTTTGAGCCATCAATTTTTTAGCCAATTCCAAATGCAACTCAACTTGTTTTCTAGTATAGTCCATTCCCCTTGATTTAATACTCAAACTTACGCGAAATACCATCAACTACTTATTCGAAAACGGGGTAAATTATTACAAAGAGGATTCCTCAAAACTAAATTTATATGTTAACGATCCAATCCCCTATTCAAGACACTTATTAACAAATTCTTGACCGTTTGCATTTCTTCAGCTTTACTTGCTGCAACAAATAAAGTTAAACTGGCAAGTGCTTCATTGCTAATAATCGTTTCGTTTTTAAAATTATACAACAAAACATTTCGCTCCAAAAAGAGGATAAAACACGCTGCAACAATCCGTTTATTCCCATCTACAAAAGAATGATTCTTTACAACGAGATACAATAACATAGCCGCCTTTTCTTCGATTGATGGATAAACGTCCTGCTCCCCGAACCCCCGTTTAATTTGATTAATGGAACTATCAAATCCCCCATCCTTCTCTTTGCCAAAAATTGCTGAATTAAATTCAAGGCACATCATACGAACAAGTTTCTCGTATTCCCACCTGCTTGGATAGATAGCTTTTTTGAAATGCCTCCCCTGGTGATCTAAACATGCATGATCGTAATCGTCTAATAACTGTAAGCCTACGCTAAACTGGTTAAGCCAGAAATAATTTTGATCTTTGTTCGTTTGTTCCTCTAATGCTCTACTTAGGATACGAACGCCGTCGTGAAGAACTTGTAATTCCTTGTTCTTTTGTTCCAAACGCATTTCATTAATCGCAAATCCTTCTACTAAATAATCTTTTAAACGTTGCGATGCCCATTGGCGAAACTCAATACCTCGCTTACTATTTACTCTATATCCAATAGAAATAATAACATCCAAGTTGTAATATTCTATTTCCCTTAAAACTTGCCTCTTCCCCTCAAATCGAACTGTTCGGAATTTACGAACAGTTGATTCAGCTGAGCACTCGCGAGAAAGAAAAATACGTTTAATATGTTCACTTATATTTGCTTTACTTGATTCAAATAAATCAATTAATTGAGCCTGACTCAACCAAACCGTATCACCAACAAATTGTACCTCAATTTGTGTTTGCCCTGTATGAGTCGTGTAAATTTGAATTTGATTGGCTAGTACATCCATCTTAAGTTCGATTGATTTTATAATCAAACTTAAACTGAAAACAAACCTCTGTTTATTCTAAAAATGAGTTAATTATTCCCCTCGCTACTTCATCACCAGAAACAAATCGTACGGAAAAAGACCCGTATTCCAGCCCATCATCCTTCCCTCCAAATCCCAATGCATCGAGGTTTTGATGCCACGTTTATCCTGAAGCCAACCGATCACCTCATACCCATGATCCGCTAAGGTATTAATCGCCCCGATTTCCACCGGTTGACCCTCGCGTGTCACGACGTTGAATCCCTCCGTCACGAATAAATCGAGTAAAAAGCGTGTTGGGTTTGTGTCATAGGATGGTGGATTTCGTTGGCGAAAAGCGAACGTCCCGCTTCGTGGCATAGCTAATAAACCCCGCATAACGCGAAGGGTCCACTGTCAAATAATCATCAAAAGCCACATCCGGTTCTAAGCGAATTGCCTGTTGGTAATCCCGCAATGCCCCCGAAAAATCATTAAGGTGGATTTTCGCTACCGTCCTACAAAAATAGGCCCAGGCCCGACCGTCCGAAATAGAAATGCTATGATCCAAATCGCGTAAGGCCCCGCGATAGTCCCCGGCATTATCTTTGGCCATCCCACGTAAATAATAGGACAGCCCTATCAGCTCCGCATCCGCCTTTTGTTGCTCCACTTGTGCAATGATGCGTGTCCGCTGCTTAATCTCAGCATCATACTGTTCTTGTTGGGCATATACATCCGCCACCAACACCTTCGCAACGATATTCAGGGAGTCCTTTTTCAACGCAGCCTCATATTCCTTCATCGCTTGAGCATACCGCTTTTGGCGCGCATACACACGTCCGGCATATTCGTAGAGTTCAGCATGTTGGACGTGGCTACGCCTCATCAAACGTATTTGCTCCAAACATGCCGCATCTTTCTTCTTTTCAAAATAGACCTTCATCAACGCGATCGAAAACTCATCCGGAACTTTTTTCTTCCAGCGGCCTTTGGCTTGCACAAAATAAGACAATGCCTCATCATACAATTCCTCGCGCAGGTAACAATCCCCAAGGCCAAAATACCCCCTGGCATCGCTACGATCCATCCCGATGGCCCGATTAAAATAAGCTTTGGCTTTTTCGTAATCCTCATTTTCCAAATAACCCTTCCCCACGCCCACGCAGGTCCTTACTGTGGGATGCATGGCATAGGCCTTTTGAAAGTCATGCAAGGCATCATATTCCAAAGACAAAGCCAGATTACACTCCGCCCGATTGTAATAGGCATCCCAACGGGTCGTGTCACGTTGGATCCAAAGACTCAATGCCTCTTTGGCTTTTTCATATTTCTTTTGTGCCAAAAGCTCTTTCCCCCATTCGAGCGTCGACGGCCGACAAGCCATCAAGGCCCATAAACTCAAAACCCAAATGATTTTTCTCATAAGTACGATCTAATTCTCTAGCAAGAAAGTGAATTACAAAATAGACCAAAAACGGGGAATGAAATTTCATTGACAAAATTCATGACCTTTTATTCGATTGATAATGATAATTCATGAGCCCAAAAGAACACTCTCAAATTAACATTTAATGAATTTTTATACGTCAAATTCAATTTTTGGCTTAATAAACAACAAAAATCTATCTGCTTAAATTATCATTGCTCAGAAATTATACTTTGTATTCTCTTTTTCGATCCCTGGCAATTCTGATTTTAATAAGTAAATTGATTTTATTTTATGAAACGCTTATGAAGCACTATTTTGTGTCTGCAGCAATTATTCAAGTCAATGATGAAATTCTTTGTTTTCAAAGGGGGCCAAGCAAATTTGATTATGTTTCTCAAAAATATGAATTCCCCGGAGGTAAAATAGAAGTAGGAGAAACACCTGAATCAGCTTTAGTTCGAGAAATAAAAGAGGAATTAAATTTAAATTTATCGGGGTTAGATTTTTTCCAAACAGTTGATCACCAGTATCCAGATTTTAAAATCACTATGCATGCATTTAAATGTTTTGCTTCCAATTTGGAAGAGATTCAATTAAATGAACATTTAAATTTTCTGCAATTATCTACAAGTAAACTTTCTAGTCTTGACTGGGCGGCAGCAGATATTCCATTTGTGGAAAAACTAATTTCTGAATCCAATGGCTGAGGTTAACGATGAATTCTTTAATAATATCAAAGCAGGTTTTATAGAGAAGTCTATAGAATCATCAGGTGAATACATTCCCAAATTGCTAACAAATGAACCAAGTGCGGGAGTTAAAGTTCTGTCAAGTATTATTGCAGAGCTTAATTCTTGTCAAGAGTTTTGGTTTTCTGTAGCTTTTTTAACGAATGGTGGATTACAATCTTTATTAAATACCTTCAAAGAATTACAAAATCAACAGATTAAGGGAAGGATATTGGTTTCTCAATATTTGAATTTTACACAACCAGAGGCGTTAAAAAGGTTATTAAAATTCAAGAATATCGAATTAAGAATCAATACAAATGACAATTTTCATTCTAAGGGATATTTGTTTAAAAAGGGGGATTATTACAACCTGATTATCGGTTCTAGTAATTTGACAGCCACAGCCTTAAGTACTAATAAAGAACTCAACTTAAAGGTTTCGGCCAAAATTGATAGTTATATTATTCAAAAGGCTTTGCTTGAATTTAATAATGATTTCAACAGTTCAACAATTGTTGATGAAGCGTTTATTGATCAATACGTAGCAGAGTATGAAAATAGTAAAAACCTACAATCTGAGTATATTTTCAACCAATTAGAAATAATACCAGCTGGGAAGAAAAAAATTAGTCCGAATGTTATGCAGATAGAGGCTTTGGCCAATCTTAAAAAATTAAGATCTGAGGGCAATGATAAAGCTTTATTGATTTCTGCGACGGGTACTGGTAAAACCTATTTATCTGCCTTTGATGCAAAAGAGGTTAATCCCAAAAGGCTACTCTTTGTAGTTCATCGTGCAAATATTGCAGAGGCGGCTCATAGAACTTTTGAACAAGTTTTTGGATTTGAAAAGGAAATGGGGTTTTATTCTGGCACAAGAAAAGAAGCAGAAAAAGACTTTATCTTTTCTACAATTCAGACAATTTCTAAAGAGGAGAATATGTCGAGGTTTTCTCCGGATCATTTTGATTACATCATTATTGATGAATCGCACCGAGCCGGTGCAGATTCTTATCTAAAAATAGTCAACTATTTTAATCCTAAGTTTTTGCTCGGTATGACAGCAACGCCAGAAAGAACAGATGGATTTGACATTTTCTCACTTTATGACCACAATATAGCTTATGAAATTCGATTGCAAAAAGCATTGGAGATCGAAATCTTGTCCCCATTCCATTATTTTGGAGTAACTGATTTGACCATCAATGGACAAGAAGTAGAAGAAAAATCTGATTTCAATTTATTGACTTCAAATGAAAGGGTCACTCGTATTATTGAACAGTCTCAATTTTACAGTTGCGATGATGGAAATATCAGGGGATTAGTTTTTTGTTCAAAAGTAGAAGAAGCTAAAGCGCTATCTGAACAGTTTGAAAGACGCGGTTTTAAGTCGATTGCTTTATCTGGTGAAAGTTCTTATGAGCAAAGAAATGGGGCAATTGATCGATTAGAATCAGAAGATCCAGCGAACAAAATCGATTATATTTTTACAGTCGATATATTTAATGAAGGAATTGACATTCCACGGGTCAATCAAGTAATCATGCTTCGGCCAACTCAGTCGGCAATCATTTTTGTTCAGCAATTGGGTCGAGGGTTACGAAAAGCTGAAGGAAAAGAATACTTGACCGTAATTGACTTTATAGGAAATTATTCAAATAATTTTTTAATTCCAATTGCACTATTTGGCGACACTTCTTACAACAAGGATAATCTGAGAAAATTGATTGCAGGAGGAAGTAATCAAATCCCTGGCACTTCAACGATTAATTTTGATAAGATTGCCAAAGAGAAAATATATGCGGCTATCGATCAATCTAATTTCTCATTAAAGAAAGATTTGGTAAAGGATTATGATTTGTTAAAGTACAAAATTGGCCAAAGTCCTATGATGTTGGATTTTCTCCATCATGGATCAAGAGATCCTTTTTTATATGTGGAATACTCAGGGTCTTATTTTCAATTTGTTTCTACCATTGAACCCGATTTAGCTGGAAAGTTATCTTCAGATCAATTAACTATCCTAAAACTGTTTTCTCTTGAAGTAAATAACGCAAAACGCGTAGAAGAGTCGGAATTACTTTACATTTTGCTAACAAAGGACCAAGTCGAAATTTCTAAATTTTCAACATTGATTTATGGTAAATATGGATTTAAACCTACCATAGAGACGATTAATTCTGTCATCTCACATTTGAATTTCTATTTTATAAATAAGCGAAACGCTATCAAAGGTCTAGGTTCAAATGATTTGGTGAATTTAGTTGATGGAATAATCTCAATTTCTGAGTATTTCAAAAAGCAATTATCAAATCCCACGTTCCACTGCTATTTATTAGACAGTGTTTATTATGGCGTAACTAGATTTGAACAAACATTTGATTTAAATAAATATTTAGATGGTTTTTTAATTCATCATAAGTATTCACGTAAGGATATTTGTCGAATTTTAAATTGGGATAAAAACGAAGAATCGACCATGTATGGTTACAGTATAAAGTATAACACATGTCCGATATTTGTCAATTATCATAAAGATGAAAATATCGCAGCCTCAACAAAATTTGAAGATAAATTCATCAATAATAGCTATTTTCAATGGTTTTCAAAGCCTAGGAGGAATATAGAAAGTAAAGATGTATACGCTATAAAGAATCACAACAATGAGTTGCGATTATCATTATTTATTAAAAAAAGTAATGGAGAGGGAAGTGATTTTTACTATATGGGTGATGTAAAACCCGTGCAAGAAAGCTTTGAAGAAACTTCAATTATGGACGATCATGGCAATAGCGTTTCCGTAGTAAAAGTGATTTTTAAATTGAATCAACCGGTGGAAGATTCGCTATATGACTATTTGACAAAATAGATTTAATTTAAGTTTAAAATATACAGGGATGAAAGATATAGAAGAAATAACTCAAGAGCTTCTAAAGTTTAGAAATGAAAGAGATTGGGAGCAGTTTCATAATCCCAAGGACTTGGCATTAGCTATAAACGTCGAAGCAGGGGAATTGTTAGAGATTTTTTTATGGAAGAATTCTGAAAATGCAAATACTGAAAAAATAAAAGAAGAATTAGCAGATGTATTTGCATATGCTTTCCTGTTAGCTGAAAAATACAAATTAGATGTTAGAGAAATTGTCCTTGACAAAATCTCTAAAAATGGAGAGAAATACCCTGTTGAAAAAGCAAAAGGAACTGCAAAAAAATACGATGAACTATGAGTTTGTCTTTCGAGCTTTCTGTTGAGGTTTCAGAGAAATACGATTTCACAAAAGAATCGTTATCTCGAATTGAACAAAATACATGGGTTAAAAACCAATGGCCCCTTGTTTATTTTATTCAAAATGATTCTTTGAAACTAGCCTACGTAGGAGAATCAACAAATGCCGCAAGTAGAATAAAAAATCATTTAGCTAATTCAGAAAGACGCAAACTTGATAAGATATCAATTATAGGTTCTGATAAATTCAACAAATCAGCAACACTTGATATAGAATCCAGCTTAATACAATATCTCAGCTCAGAAGGAACCTATTCACTTCAGAATGGTAATTATGGGTTAATTAATCATAAATACTACCAACAAGACCTTTATAAAAATCTTTTTAAAGAAATTTGGAATAAACTAGTCGAGCAAAAGGTCGTAACAAAATCTTTATCAGAAATTGAGAATTCAGAACTGTTTAAATATTCTCCCTACAAGTCATTAAATGAAGATCAATATAATTCAGTTCTTGAAATCCTTGAAGGTCTAACCTCATCAAAATCATCTAAAATAGTCATTAGTGGTAGCGCTGGTACTGGCAAAACGATACTCGCAACATATTTAATGAAGCTGTTGACAACTGATGTTGAAAGTATTAGTCTCGATGAACTTAATGATGAAGAATTACGTGAAATAAATTACATCGTTCAATTCAGGAAAAAATTTCCTAATGCAAAGATTGGGTTAGTAGTTGCTATGACTTCGCTACGGGAATCTTTGGAAAGTGTTTTCAAAAAAATTCCTGGACTGAAATCTTCCATGGTAATAAATCCATCTGATACATTTAAATCAAGTGAAAAATATGATTTGCTTATCGTAGATGAGGCACACCGTCTAAGACAATATAAAAACATTAGTTGGATGGGTGCATTCAAAAAGAATAATGAAAAGTTGGGATTAGATAATAATGGAACTGAACTCGATTGGATAATTGCAAACAGTAAAAATCAAATTTTCTTTTACGATACTGCCCAATCCGTAAAGCCATCGGACGTTGATGCGAGTAATTTTACCAAAATACTACAGGATGAAAATACACTTTTACTTGAATTGAAATCTCAAATGAGAGTGAAAGGAGGAAATAATTACATCCAATTTGTGCACGACTTACTTAATGTAAACAGATCGTATCCTGTAAAATACCAAGAAGAAAACTATGATTTGTTATTGTTTGAGAATTTTGGTGATCTTCATGCTGAACTTGTAAAAAAGGAAAATCAATTTGGATTATGTAGAATGATTGCAGGATATTCTTGGCCCTGGTTGTCCAGTCAAAAGCAAACTCCATTGCCCGACCCTAGCGTGACAGATATAGATCTAGATGGTTTAAAGTTTAAGTGGAACTCAACTGATAAAGATTGGATAAACTCGCCTAACGCATTTAATGAAATAGGGTGTATCCATACTACTCAAGGATATGACCTTAATTATGCTGCGGTCATATTTGGTAAAGAAATTAATTATAATAGAGGCAAAAATTGTATTGAAATTGATCCCAGTAAATATTTTGATCTTAATGGCAAAAAGGGGATTTCTGATACTGAAATCTTAAAAGAGTACATTATCAATATTTACAAGACAATTATGTATCGTGGAATAAAAGGCACTTTTATCTACGCTTATAACAAAGAATTAAGAGAATATTTGTCTCAACATATTGAAACATTTAGAAAAGAAATACCATTTAGAATATTACGTAATGAAGAAGTTAAACCATATGTTAATTCGATTCCGTTAGTTGATATTTCCGCTGCTGCTGGTAAATTCAGCAACTTACAAGTTCACTCAGAATTAATTTGGGTTGAGCCACCCTTTAATATCGCAGTTCAAAATGGATACTTTATATGTAAAGTAGTTGGGGAATCAATGAACAAAATAATACCTAATGGATCATATTGTCTTTTCAAACAAGATGACGGCGGTAGCAGAAATGGGAAAATTGTGTTAGTAGAATCAACCAATATTCATGATTCTGAATTTGGCTCAGGTTATACCGTAAAAGAATATCATAGCACAAAAAATGCATCTGAAGAAGAATGGAGCAATGAATCAATTATTTTAAAGCCCCTAACTTTTCAAGAAGGCCACACTGAAATAGTACTTCAAGAAGACGATATGATAGATTTAAGAGTGGTAGGAATATTCATAAAGGTGTTATAGAAATCTTTGCCCATTAAAGTAAGATATTTGATATAGACAATTTGAATAAATAAGAACCATCCGATTCGATTAGGATAATACAATTTATAGCACCCCTATTTAGGAAGGGGCACAAAAAAAGCCTCAGATTTCTCTGAGGCTTTTCTCTTAGTTGGCGGTCCGGACGGGACTCGAACCCGCGACCCCATGCGTGACAGGCATGTATTCTAACCAACTGAACTACCGGACCGTCTTGTAATTGGTGGCACAAAATTAGGGAAATTCT